>JACCDG010056837.1_pt1 | contig 84612 bp, 99 predicted proteins | sample 7442471 | NCBI WGS metagenome assembly JACCDG01 (sample SAMN15323444, study PRJNA562643) | freshwater metagenome | isolation source: river surface water | place: USA:Blue River Watershed | collected 2017-08-17 | reverse complement strand
GGGGCGAAATCAAGGTGCGATTCAAGGGCGTAGGACGAATAGAGATTGGTCGTTTAGGTCCGCAAAACGTATTTCCTATAATGCCGGTCTTCTATAAGACCGGAGATAAAATCGCCCAACTAATCGTGGCACCAGTGCCACAGGTGCAATGGGAAGAGGTCTCAGAGTTAAATGAAACGGCACGCGGTGCCGGTGGTTTCGGAAGTTCAGGGAATTGAAAGGAAACAGGATGACCAATACGAAGTTGTATCAGCTATTAAATACGTTTGCGTTAGAAGTTTATCGCAACACTAGTACTCAGGCTAAGTGCGATAAGATTGTGGGCGAAATCCAGGAATTCGCCGAAACCCTCAATCGCGATAATTGGGTGAATCTGACCTCTACCTCTATTCGTCGAGTTAAGTACAATCAGGGTACCCAGCTTCTGACTGTGGAGTTTAATAACGGTGGCGTCTACTCGCATCCAAAAGTCCCACAGTCAGTGTTTATTGATCTCATTCAGTCTAAGAGTGCCGGAAACTTTTACAACAAGCACATCAAAGGTATTTACAGTTTACAATAAGGAGTTTACACATGAAATTGACCAAGAAGGGCTTTGCCCAGTGGCTCGGCCGTCAGTCACGAAATCGTAGATTTCGTACTGAGTGCGAGAACAACTGTCCGATCGCATCGTATATCGTCGAAGGTCTTGGCTACGGCGTAGCCGACGTACGCTGTGAAAGAGCACAAGCATGGAAGGACAAAGACGCCTGCTACGAAGATAGGTGTGCGACTTGCGAAGCAAAGTGGATTGGGGACTTTGTCGAAACAATCGACATGGAGTATCCGTCGCCCCATAGACCCTCGCCCAAGCAATGCCTAGAGGTTCTCAATAGAAAATTGGATTGAAAAATCGAGGTGGGGCAAACGCCCCATCTCCGTTTTAAGGAGTTACACATGAAGGAACAGGTCATAGCTTTTACGCTTGCACAAGATAGATATCTCCGATATCTAGAAGAATGCGAAAAGAATCCAATCGGATATGATCCGTGCGATAATATGTCCAAACTTAGAGAGTTGGATATCAAAGATTTAGAAAACGATCTTTGCGATAAATTTCTGGAAGCCATCGATGGAATATAAATGGGATATACGGTTCTTACAGCTTGCCAATCTAGTATCGACATGGTCAAAAGATCCTAGTACCCAAGTGGGGGCCTGCATCGTTCGCCCGGATAAATCCGTATGTTCTGTGGGCTTTAATGGTTTCGCCAAAAACATGCAGGATGACCCCGCGTTATACGCAGATCGCGAAACCAAATACTCGCGTATAATCCATGGCGAGATCAATGCCTTGCTATTCGCCCGAGAACCCGTTCAGGGATACACCTTGTATACATGGCCCTTCTTGCCCTGCGATCGATGCTGCGTACAGATGCTTCAAGCGGGCATTACCCGCTTTGTGGCCCCAGCCCTTGAGGGCGATGCCATAAAGCGTTGGCAAGAGTCTTTGGATAGGACAAAGTCCTATATTAGCGAAGCTAACGCTGAATGGGTAGAGTACTCATTTAGTGATCGGCATATTTGCAAAACAAAAGGAAACAAATAATGCTTCCAGCAGGATCTAAAGTGCAAACCAATCGTGTTATCGATGAGGTCTGGGAAGAAAGAATTAAGCAGATACAAAAGTGGGGCAATGCGTCTGACGACACCCAAGTAAACGGCGAAATTGCCCAAGGTGCTGCCGCATACGTTCTTAATTGCCCACAAATCTTCCCTAATGACGGAGTCGTTTGGAATCGCAATGGATTTAAGACCGAATCGGCCGTAGGCCGAAGAGGACAACTTATTAGGGCGGCAGCCATGATTGTGGCCGAAATAGAACGCCTGGATAGGCGAAATAAATGATGTCGATAGAAGATCTTAATTGTATTTAACCTATTCGTAGGACCTAGATCTGGTGTATTCTAATGTATGGAATATACAAGAAACTGTCCAGCCTGCCAGAAGATTTTGAGTTACCAAGCAAAAGCAAGCTACAAACGAGCCGCTGATAAAAACGGTAAATGTCAATCTTGTTCTTTTAAAGAGGTGGGATCCAGACCGGAAATTAAAGCAAATCGCAAAAGATTGATGCAAGGAAAATTCAAAGGAACCCAAAACCCCTTTTACGGCAAAAAACACTCAACTGGCACAAAAAAGAAGCTTTCTGATCTCTGCAAAATACAAAGAGAGCGTGGGGATTTTGATAATCCAAAGACCGTATACGAATGGTGGTTAATCAAGTATGGGAAGGAAGAAGCGGACATTCGTCTTGCGAGTGCCAAAAAGAAATGGTCCGCCTCCGCTTCTGGAAAAAATAATCCCATGTATGGAAAGCCAGCACCCTCGGGTTCTGGCAATGGGTGGAAGGGTTGGTATAAAGGACATTTCTTTAGGAGTTTGCGTGAATTGTTCTACATGGTAAACGTCCTTGAAAAGGAAAACTTATCTTGGATAAATGCCGAATCTAGAAAATTTTCTATTCCATACATCTCTTTTGATGGTAATGAACGAACTTATCGTGCTGATTTTCTTGTAGAAAATAAGCGGCTTGTCGAATGCAAACCCATAAAACTACACAACTCTCCGCTCACAAAGCTAAAAGCTGCCGCAGCCGAAAAATTCTGTCAAGAAAAAGGATGGAGCTACGAGTTAATAGATCCTCCAGCTCTCTCAATTCAAGAAGTTAAAGAACTATACGATTCAGGATCTGTGAAATTTATGGAAAAATATGAAGAAAAATTTAAAGAGAAATACTTGTGATTAGACGCATAAATTTGTATGGAGGGAGCGGAGCCGGGAAAAGTACCCTTGCCGCCGGTCTTTTCCATTCCATGAAAAACGACGGTTACTGTGTGGAACTTGTGCGGGAGCACGTAAAGGATTGGGCATACTTGGGGCGAAATCCTCGATCTTACGACCAAGTCTACCTAACCGCGACACAATTGCATCTGGAAGATACCTTGCTATCAAGGTCGGTAGACCTCATCATTACCGACAGCCCTATTTGGTTGGGTTACATCTATGGTAAAAAGTATGATCTTGCCGGGCACGAATATCTACCTCCCCTCATCAGGGACTTTGATGAGAAGTATACTTCGGTAAACTTCTTTGTAGATCGGGGAGATAGAGCGTATCAACAATCGGGAAGATTTCAGAACTGCCAAGACGCAATTCTGATAGATAAGTACATCAAATCCTGTCTAAGTGAACTTAGTATAGGATACGGTGTTGTAACAGCAAAAGAAGTCCAAAGAACCCAAGAGGAATGTGAAAAATTATGGGTAATAAAAAAGAACTAATTTCTAATTACGAAGTGGCCGGCATTGTTGGTAACGAAGGATTGGATTATGCCATTACTTCGTACATAAGCTCTAAGGATTTTGAAGATCGTGATCTTGCAGATCTGTGGACGAAAGCAAAGAAACTGTTGAACCAGATACAAGTAAAGCTTGATGCGGCTACAGCCGCAGCGGAGGAAGAAAACAAATGACCGCGAAGCCTGAAATTATAGATGTAGGACCCGATGAAAATTCTCCATATAATCTCCCAGATAATACGACTTTGGTTGTCTACTGGTATCAAAATCATGGATACGAGGGCAGTGGCACGGCTTTTGCCCGTGTAGATGACAAGTGGTATGAGAGGAACTTAGGCCACTGCTCATGTTATGGTTCTTGGTGTCCCGAAGGTTCCGACTGGGATCTTTTAACCGAAGCTGATATCCGCATGAAATGCGGGCCAGAGGCAAACGAAGAAATGACGGCCATTGGTAAAGTGGTGTTACCATTACTGAGTAAGAAAAAGGCCCAAGGTCTAACCTTTACTCAATTGCGAGAAGCAAATTTGGCCCGAGCCAAGGACTGGAATCCGAGCGGTAAGCCGCTTGGGGTAGAGTTTGCCGCCCTAGAATTGTGTGGCGAAACCGGTGAGTTTGCCAACGAGATCAAGAAGGCACTTCGGGCGAAAGCCGGAATAGCTGGTGGCAAAGTTGACAATGAGGCTGTCGAAGACGAGCTAGCTGACGTAGCCATATGCGTCAGCCTAATGGCAATTGCCCTCGATGTTGATCTATCCGAGATCGTTGAACGAAAGTTTAACAAAACGTCTGCGAAGCATGGTTTTAAGTCGTTACGTGAATATTTGTCACGGAGTGACAAATGATAACTTTCAAATACACAACCGACCCATATGGCTGTTTTAGCAACTTTTCGCCCCATCCCATCGTCGTGGACGGTAAAGAATGGAAAACTACAGAAGCTTGGTATCAAGCACAGAAATTTACAGATCCGGATTTACAAGAACAAATCCGATTGAAGCCAACGCCGAAGGCGTCAAAGATACTCGCCCAAATTAATCACGCATCGTTCCGATTTGATTGGGATAGTGTGCGAGTTGGAATAATGTTTCAGGCATTAAAGCATAAAGTTAACCAGCATAAGTTTGTTTATGACAAGCTTATGGAAACTGGTAAGGAAGAGATCTGGGAAAATAATCCGAAAGACCTATTTTGGGGCGGAAATCCTTTTACCAAAGAGGGCAAAAATACCCTTGGTCAATTGTGGATGGATTTGCGACGGGAGTTAAGAATCAATGAAATACCAGTGTGACTGCGGCCATTCTCCTTTCGACGATGATCCGGGAGCGGCATCGTGGGGCTGGAGTCCTCCCGAGACATGGGACTGCACAGAGTGCAATCGGACGTATCGTGTCCATATTGATTCTTGCGGCGGAAGTGATGAAGATGGATCGTGGCCAATTTATGAACTGGAAAGAATCAATGAAAATTTATGAAGATCTCAGAAAATTAGATCTCAAAGAGATCTACATCGTAGGCTCCAAAGCCCGAGACTTATTTGCTGGCACCAACAAAGCAAACGACATAGACATAATCTATGAAGATCGTAAATCGCTAAAGAAAGTTGCGAAACTACTGGGTAGGTCGGGTTGGGATATTCGATTTACAGATCCATACGAAGTGGTGTCGATAGAGCTTCGATTTCCCGATCACGAAGTAGTTCAATTGTGGAAAGCCTCTTTAGATGACTACTGGCATGGTGCTACTCTAAGAATAAATCAATTAGCGTACGATATAAAGAAAAGAAGATTCATAGTTGGGGACAAAGTCCCTAATGATATTGGGACGAACCGTACGGTTCAAATTAACCACTGCTACGAACGTAACAGCGATGATTTTCTAAAAAAGTATCGGGCAAAAGGTATCGTTATCGATCGATAGGAGTTGAAATGAAACGTGTTTTACTGATTTGGGAAGAAGTGCCGGAAGCAACCACTGTTTACAACTTAGTTGTAAACAACGAAGAGTTTACCAAGCTCTGTGCGTGTCACATGAAGTTTATCAATCTTTCGGGACAGAGCCCAGAAGATGAGATCAACTTGGACTGGCTAAACAACTGGATAACTACCCAAAAGAATAAGATCGTCATAACCACCAAAGACAAAAATAGTAGAGACCCATTCGTGTCGGAATCCGGTGGCGACGTTACCATAATTCTTACAGGATTTATCCTATGATAACTAAAGTTTATCAAGCTAAATCCATTCCAGAATTGCGTGAGTATAATCAAAAAATGCTTAAGGCTATAAACTCGTTATGAGTAAAATAATTACAGGAGTAGGTTCAAGAACGTCGCCCAAGGACGCTCTCGAAAAGATCGGTCAGATTGCCAGGCATTTTGCCCAACAAGGCTACACGCTCCGCTCGGGCGGTGCTAATGGAGCTGATTTAGCGTTCGAGAACGCTTATAGATCAGAGGGCCGCTCTGATCAGATGGAGATTTTTCTCCCTTGGGAGGGTTTCAATGGTAGCTCGTCTGATCTTTGGGGCGTCTGCCCCAAAGCTCTTGAAATGGCCGCAGGCATTCATCCGGCGTGGAACGCCTGTAGTGATGCGGCGAAACGCCTACATGCTAGAAACTGCTACCAAGTTCTTGGTCGATCTTTAGATCGCCCAAGCGATCTATTGGTGTGCTGGACGCCTCCCGGCAGTACGGGCGGAACTCGGACAGCCATTGTATTAGCGGAACGTCACGGAGTGCCAGTTTACAATTTGGGTGTGGAAGGCGACCTTGATAGGCTTCGTCTATCATGTTATAATGAAAGGCTATCAATTGATTGAAGATTTTGATATGCTGTGCGAGATTTTGCATAAAATGCATGATGATTGGGAAGTTTTACAAGAGGATGTAAGTGAAGCTAAACACGATTGCACGCACTATTCGTACCTTCTTAAGCATAAGAACGGTGAATTATATACCATTGGTGTGGAATCGTCATACAACGATGGCCTTGATCCGTACAACACCATAGAGTATCCGTTTACTCCTGACAAAGCAGAAATTATCGGCGAGTATAAGCAATATACTTATCGCGTTAAAAAGGAATCATAAATGAAAAAAGAAGTGACAAAGATAGCTATCCTGCTGGATCGTTCCGGATCCATGGAACCTCTCCGCGACTCTGTTATCGAGGGTATTAACGGGTACATTCGTACCCAACAGGAAGGCCCTGATGAAGCGACCATCACAATCTATCGATTCGACGACGAATTCGAGACGATAGTCAAAGACGAAGATGTAAAGACAGAGTTCCGTCTTACTAGAGACTCTTACAAGCCACGCGGCTCAACTGCGTTGCTGGACAGTATCGCCAAGGGCATTCATGAATTCGAGAGCGTAGCTCGTGGTGCCGCCCAAGTTCTGTTTGTTATCCAGACTGATGGTGAAGAAAACTCTTCCACGGAATATAAGGGGCGATTTGATCTTATCTCCGACCTTATTCGCCGTAAAACGGCGGAAGGCTGGCAGTTCACCTTCTTGGGTGCTAATATAGATGCTATCGGAACAGCGTCTAAGCTTGGTATCGCCGGAGCAACTGCTATGCAGTTTTCTGCTAATGCGGCATCAAATGCCGCGTTGTACAAGACCCTTGGTCAGAAAACTAATTGCTATCGCGGAACGAAGGGTCAATTACTATCAGTACAAGCAGACAGCTTGAGCTATACAGCAGAAGAAAGAAAGAGTGTGCTATGAGTAATATCGGAAAATTTAGCTCTGAAAGTCTAGATGTTGATGTGTCTTGGAACTGGGACAATGTTGTAGGAATTGCTAGAATGGGCGACAAAGTAGCTCTAAGTTTAGTCGATGCTGACCCAATTGTTCTTCCGTTCGCTTCGGCCGAGGAAGCTAAAAAGATTTATAGTACTTGGCAGGCGATGTTTGTAAAGCACTGTGGATATGATTCCCAATGATTAGCTTTGTAATAGACGAACTTGTCGATAATGATTCTGTGAACAAACTAGGGTCTGCGGCGGAAGCCGCAGACCACAATGTTTTTTACATGAAGTATACTCCGTTCTTAGATCAAGAACACGAATGGCCATTTGATCCAGAATACGAAAAAGGACCGGTTGTCTTCTTGGGAAGTATAAACCTAGCCCATATGGTAAATCGGTATACCCGATGGCTTCCTGGGTGCTTTGCCCAATTCGATTATTATAAGTGGTCCTACTATAGCAACTATATATCAAAATTCTTGTGGAATTTTGAATCGGTTATGTACCCTTATGGGTACTTTCGTTCGCGATACGAAAGTATTCGGGTAGACATCGATCATCATTCGGCCGAATCGGTATTCGTGAGGCCCGATACAGGATGTAAATCATTTACTGGGCAAATTGTCCGAACCGAAGATGATCTTCGGTATCTCGATACGAGGGCAAAGCCCTCAGATCTAGTTGTTGTATCACAAGTTGCGGTCCCAGCAACCGAGTGGAGGTTCTTTTGCTCAAAGCAAGGGGTTATTACGGGCTCTCAATATCGGCGACAAGGTCGTCTCGAAGTAGACGAATTGGGCGATGTGCCCGCTGGTGCCGCCGACTTCTGTTTAAAAGTTATTGGAAGCTTGCAGGACTTTCCAGAGGAATTATTTGTTGTTGATGTCGGCGTAGATTCCGATGGGAACTTTGGCGTCATCGAGATGAATAGTTTTTCCTGCTCGGGCATATACGCCTGCGATGCAGATAAGATTATCTCGGCGGCGGCTTCCGTCGCCGAAAGATTGTGGAAAGAAATGTATCAACAATGATTTTCGATCGGGGTATAATCCCTCTACCAACAGAACTACTGGAAAAATTATGCTTAATGACATGAGTCAAGAACTCTCCGATTTTATTTTGGTTTCAAAATATGCCCAACACAATGAAAGATTAAAAAGACGGGAAACATGGGGCGAAGCCGTTGCAAGAGTGCAGCGGATGCATCTTAAAAAATATCCCCATCTCGCCCCCGAATATCAGGAACGTTTGTCTTGGGCGTTTGGTAAAGTCCTGCAAATGGAAGATTTACCTTCCATGCGGTCCCTACAATTTGGCGGCAAAGCGATCGAGGCTAAAAATGCTCGAATGTTTAACTGCTCCGTGAGACACATCGATTCGCTCCGCAGTTTTGCCGAGAGCTTCTGGCTACTCCTGTGTGGCTGCGGCGTTGGTTTTGGTCTCAATGAAGATTTTCTAGGTCGCCTACCCAATTTGGTTGATGCGTCCGACAAGACCGGCACAGTTATTAACTATGTTATCGAAGACACCATAGAGGGTTGGGCCGATAGTCTTGAAGCACTTCTAATGTGCTATTTCAAGAACACTCCCCACACCGGCCGGAAGATAGTCTTCGACTACTCCCGCATCCGCAAAAAGGGTTCTAAACTCAAGACGGGTGGCGGAAAAGCTCCAGGATATTCTGGACTTAAAGCAACACATCAAAAGATCAAGGCCCTTCTTGATTATATCATTGAAGAACTAGCTGTTACGCGGCTACGCAGCGTAGATGCCTACGACATTCTTATGCATTCTGCTGACGCCGTCTTGAGCGGTGGAATCCGCCGTTCAGCTTGCTCGGTTTGCTTCTGGAAAACCGATCAAGACATGATGACTGCAAAGACAAACTTTACAATAGTAAAGTACAAGCAGCTAGAACATAGCGATAACGCTTGGCACGTTAAAGTATTCTACAAGGGCAAGTGGAAGGATATTAGTTTTCCGACCAATCCGGTCATCACGCCCAATCCCAAGGACGACTGGAACTACAAGCAACTTGTAGAAACAAACCAAGTGTCGTGGCTCTATCTAGAGCCACAGCGGGCTCGAAGCAATAACACGGTGCTGCTGCTACGCAGTTCCACTTCTCTGGAAGAATTCCAACAGATTGTTGAACTTACAAAGCAGTGGGGCGAACCGGGTTTTGCGTGGGTAAACCACAAGTGGACGTTGTATAACCCATGTTTCACCGTAGACCAAAAAATTCTAACTGATGCTGGATGGAGATCTTTTGGTGAACTTTTAAACCAAACTCCCACTATTGTTCAGGATAACAGAGTTCTTGGTAGAGTTGAAAACTCCAAAGAAGTTTGGGACTTCGATCTGTCAGCAACCGGAACCTGCCAAAATAAGTCTCCGCGAGTAGCTATGACTGGAGAAAATCAAATCATTTATCGCCTTCGCACTACGTGTGGACGAGAGATTAAGGGCACTGGAAACCATCTTATCGCCACCGCCAGTGGAATGAAAGAGTTGGCAGATCTAGAACCCGGCGAAGAAATCCTTGTAGCTCTGCCGCATACGGCGACCACCGCAAGAAACAGCAGTTACTGGTCTGGATTTATTTCTGGTCTATGGACTGGCGACGGAACCACTGGAGACGGAGCCAAGATTCTAGATGTTTGGACAAATAATCCACAAGAGATTCGCGATCTAGAAGAAATTCTACGTTCTCTAGGTATAGAGAGAACTTTCAACAAGGTTCTAGAAGAAGAAGACTACTCCAAATATCGACTACAAAGTAAAGAACTCAATCAAGTTATTGACGCAAACATTAAAAAGAACAATCTAGCAGCCCTGCATCACAAATCAGCCGATTACAAAGCCGGATTCGTTGCTGGCATGCTGTATAGTGATGGGCATATAGAGTACCATCCAAAAAATGGAGACATCAGTGTTCGTATTACTCAGTCGAATCTAGAAGTGCTTCAAGACCTGTCTTTAGTTCTACAAGAACTAGGAGTATTTGCCAAGATTTACGATCTCTTAGAAGAGGGATATCGATCTCTGCCAGATGGGCATGGAGGCAACAAAGATTTCTTTTGCAAGAAATCATACAGACTTGCAGTGACTGGCGTCAGAAATGCCAGAAATTTCGTATCAGCAATCAAACCGTTTGGCCCAAAGGGCAAGCTGTTAGAAGAATGCTTAAAAAGCTTTGGTCCGGGCAAAAAGATAAACTGCACAACCAAAGTTCAATCGGTAGAAAAGATTGGTGTCGAAAACGTATACTGTTTACAGGAAGATAATCGACGCACTCTCGTTGCTGGTGGTATTGTTGCTAGAAGATGCTTTGAAATCGGCTTCATCCCCGTTCTCCCAACTGGCGAAACCGGCGTACAATTCTGCAATCTAAGCACTCAAAATGGAGGTCGGATCAGAACTCTTCAAGAGTTCTTGGATTGTGCAGAAGCAGCTACTATTATCGGCACCTGTCAAGCGGGCTTTACTAGATTTGACTATTTGGGGCCGGTTAGTAAACGCTTGACAGAAGAAGAAGCATTGCTGGGCGTTTCTATTACTGGGATCATGGATCACCCCGAAATCGTTCTAAATCCAGAATATCAACAAATTGTCGCTCGCCACGTAGTGGCGATCAATAAGAAATGGGCCGAGGCACTAGGCATAAATCAAGCTGCCCGCACTACGTGTGTAAAACCAGAAGGCACTTCGTCGCCCCTCATTAAAACCCGTAGCGGAATAGGTCCTGCTCATGCGAGAAGATATTTCCGTCGTGTACAGTGTAATAAACTGGAAGGCCCGTACAACTTGCTCAAGAGTAAGAATCCTCACGCCTGCGAGGAAAGCGTATGGTCTGCTGGTAAAACTGATGATGTAGTCACTTTTTGTATCACTGCTCCAGAAACAGCGATTACGCGAGATCAGCTTTCGGCTATAAAGCATTTGGAATATATCCGCAGCACCCAGTGCAACTGGGTTCGTCCGGGCACTACAGATGTTAACAACAAAGACGTAGAACACAACGTTTCGTGTACAGTGAACATTAAGCCAAATGAATGGGATGAAGCAGTTCAATTTATATACGATAATCGAAGAGATTTTACGGCGGTATCGTTACTGCCGTTCTCAGGTGATAAGGATTATCCACAAGCACCGTTTGAATCGGTTGTTACCGAAGAAGATGAAAAGCGGTGGAGCAATCTATGTTCCCAATGGCAGCCCGTTAATTATCAGGAATTGATTGAAGATGAAGATGAAACACAACTTAACAATACCGTGGCCTGTGCAGGCGGAAAGTGTGAAATATAATGCAAGACTTACTGGATATTAATGGCGATCTTATTAAGCCCGACGAATACGTTATCATGGCCATGCCGTGGGGCCGCTCAACAAGTAGGTTGCGGCGTGGCAAAGTTACAGAATTAAAGCGTAATACCGATGGGAGTATAAAGAATTTAGTTATAAGAATCCCAGATAGGATATATGACAAGGATCCAGTAACTAATAAATATGGTTATATTCCAGGTTTTCGCTTAATAAAACTCAAAGAGTTATACTCCGAACGTTTTTTGTTAGATCCTCGCGGACAAGAATTTGAGATTAAAGAACTTGATCGGCTACACAGTGAATACGTCAGATATTGAAAATCAATACGAGCGTTTAGGAGAGGCGATGGCGATGATCGAAGCATTTTTACTGAAAATGAGCGGATGGTGTTGGGATCTTGAAGATGACGTTGATCCGAGTCAATATGACTGGTAAAACGACGTATGTTGAAAACATGCGGCACCTTCCGAAAGGCTGGGAAAAAGATCCAGACTTTGTCTATTGCGGCCGAGCAGGCCACGGACACGATGGGTACTTTGGTAATCCCATCCCGCTAGAAGCGGGAGAGCCGAGAGGGGCCACGCTGGAAAAATTTAAATCGTACTTCTATGATAGACTGGATCGGGATCCAGTCTATAATGAAAGAGTAAGAGCCTTGAAGGGCAAAGTGCTGGTTTGTTTCTGCAAGCCCTTGGGCTGCCATTGTGACATCATCAAAGAGTTTCTCGATGGAGAATCTGCGTGAGTTTTCTCAAAAAATTATGGTCTCAATTTTGGGCATTCCTAATGCGACTTCTTGGTAGAAATCGCCCCAAAATAGTTTTCAGTTTCGGTGAACCCTATAGGTAGTATCAAATGCAACAGACTCAATTAAGTAACGTTCAGAGAAATACAGTAAGTTTCACAATTCGTGACCCATCGGGGCGGGACATCCCTCTTGACGGCGTCCCGGTTTGGGATGTAGAAGATCCCACATTCCTATCGGTTGTTCCGGCTCCAGATGGCCGCTCGGCAGAAATTGTTACCACTGGCGTCGTAGGAACAACCCTAGTGAACGTCACCGTAGACGCCGATCTAACTGCTGGTCAACTAAACTACGTGGGAACTTTTGAAGTTGTCGTTACAGACAGCGGCGAAGTCAGCTTTACCTTCTCGTTCGGCACCCCAACACGCCGATAAACCGCTTTTAACCCTAATAAGGGTGTATATTCAGATATGAAATACTATCTGTTTATACTTTTGATCGCTCTTGCTAGTATAAGTTTTTCTGGCTGTGAAAGTCCCCACTCAAGGGGCGGAGACGTTGTCATAGAGCAGCACGAAGTCCTTGTAGGAACAGATGGTACTAAGGAAACGACAACTACGGTTACCATATCTCAGCCCGACGACCCTAAGACGGAAACAGATTTTAAGTATGAGATTCCTCCAGGCGGAGGAATCAAGATCGCTGGCAATCTACCAGCTTCCACAAATGTTGCCGAAATTATAGGTACGGCCAATCTATTAAAAATACCTATGTACGCAGGAATAGCAATGCTTATCGCCGGAGGTTTGGTGTGGGCCTTTTTAAAGAATATCAAGTGGGGAGCTACGCTTGGTGTAATTGGCATGATTATGATTGTTGGTAGCTATCTGCTCGCTAAATTTGCAGTATATTTTATGCTTGGATTAGTTGCTTTAGTAGCTTTCGGACTATATCTGTTATGGGACTACATTCGGCAGCGAAACGCCAATTCTGAAACAGTCAAAACAATTCAGGCCGCAAAAGAAACCGGTGCGATTTCGGATCCCAAGGCTTTTGCTGCTATAGCTGACAGCGTACAAGGAAAAGGCACTAAATCTATAGTTGCTAAGATTAAAGGTAAAAAGAAATGAAGTTGAATCTGTTGATTTCGTTTGGAACGACCGACACAGCCCGCCCAAAAGATGTTATTCCAGCAACAGTAAAGATGCCTGATGGTACAACTTTTGCTGTTCCTATGGAATTAGTATTTGATATTACGGCCGAGGAAGCCAAAGAAAAGCTCTGTAGAATGGTAGACCATATATATGCCCCTTCACGATTACCAGTCCAGTGATGGAAAAGTACTGGAAAAGTACTTTTCGATAAAAGATCAGATACCGCAGGAAATTGAAGAAAACGGGGTCGTTTATCGCAAAATCTTTTCGGTGCCCGCTATTATTATTGATAGCAAACAACCCAAAACTATCGGTGGACTGGCTGATAAAAATACCGCCAAGATGGAAAAAGAGGGGAAGATTAAGAGAAAGCCCAAATCCAAACCGCCTTGGTGGAGGCCCGGTAAGGCAAAGCCAGACTTGTCCTTGACAAGAATGTCGCCTGCTCAGCAAGCAAGATATATTCGCGAAGGAAAGAAATGACGGAGTACGAAGTCAAGATAGAAGATGGCGGCGAAAAAACTGTTAAATGCAGCGATTGCGGTAAACCGCTCCTACATTACAGAATGTACGCCAAAGCTGACGTTGTGCAAAAATTGCGAGCTACTTGTCCCTTCTGCAAAGGACAGTCTTTTATTCATGAAATTGATGGTCTAGCATATGTCGGTCCCATTGGACGAGAAGAAGTTTATGACTCAACGGTAATCAAAGATATTACCACGCTTCCAGACGGAACGTCTATTTACGAGATGATGAAAAATGCTTAAGAAAGAAAAAGTAACAATTTACGATAAATGCGGTGCCCAGCAAGATGCTCTACCGCAAGACCAAATCATGGCAACCAAGACTGAAACTTCATCAGGTACGGCTTGCTTTGCCAGAGTAAATAAGAAGGGCGATTTGTGGAATCCTTATTCTAAAGACTACATTGATGAATCATATAAGATGGCAAGACTCAAGGGAGATGAAGTTGCCAAGTTGAAGAACTGCACTCCTAAGTGCCTCCAGGCATATCTCTTCTTTTTGGAAACCCGCAAGGGCGAATATCTTGCCGAAGCACAGGGAGCCATCGTATGATTTCGACGGAAAAGTTTGCAGAAATTGAAAAATGGGCAAAGGGACAGAAGTCGCTAACAGCCAAAAAGCTGTTGAACCATATCAAGAAAGAATGTATGGTGGAAACACCCGCACCAGTAGAGACAAAAGCTCCGGCCGAACCCGTAGATTCAAGACGGATAAAAGACTTCGTGAATCCAACACGTAAGAATCCTCCGCCAGAGACATTCGAAACTAAAAACATGGTACACGTTCGCACCGAATCATCTAGCATGAAAGCCGACGAAGCAAGAAAAAATGGAAAAGTTTAAGTCCACTTTTGCTACGGAAGTTGAAACAGACGCGGCTAATTACATAACAGAATTGATAATGAGAAATTATTTTAAGTTGGAGAAGGTCGCGGCTCCAACTTTTCCTTTTTGGAGAGCGGAATATAAGGGGCAATCCCCAGAGATCGATAAGTGGACGAAACGTTATGTTCTAGAGCTTATCGGCGTTAAACAACTTTTGAAGAAGTATTCTGCCCCAACGATTGTCAAGTTCTATTCTGAAAACTATTGGCCGGGGTTCAAAGGTCTTAAAAAGAAAAACCAGGAAATGATTTTGGCCGCTCTTACCAAGATTGAGGAAGCGTCTAAGATAGTCAAGGTAGAGGTGGACATGACGCCAAAAGAATATGCGGCTCCCGCCCCACCACCGATTCGCAAAAGAAATCATCAGTTGAAGCATTTACTATGAGCAAAAAAGGCAATTTACTAAATATTCAGACTCAAATTATCGAAGAATACGGCGAGGTGTTCTTTGACATTGCAAAACTTAAAGAGGAAAAACTATTGGTCATACCGGTATCTTTAGGTTTGGATCTTGCTCTAGGTGGAGGGTGGGAAGAGGGTAATATCGCCACTATTGCCGGATTCTCCGGCTCTGGCAAAACCACATACTGTTTAACTCTTGCAGCAGCCGCCCAAAAAGCCGGTAAGAAAGTATATTGGATCGACGCGGAAAATAGACTAAAGCTCGCCCTGCTCAATACGATTGATGGTCTATCAACCGATAAGGAAAAGTTCGAAGTTATCAAGTCTACAAAAGACAAGTTGCTAACAGCCGAAGACATCTTCAATATCATTATCTCTCTCATAGAGAAAGAAGAAAATATTGTGGTGATCATCGATTCTATTGCCGCTCTTTGCCCAGAAAACCTACATGCCCAAAAGATTGGCGATTCTCGCCAAATGGGCGGACCCGCCAAGATCACTTACGATCTCATGCGTAAGGTTTCCCAAATCGTTCGTTTGCGGAAATCATTGCTTATTGGCATCACCCACGTTCAAGCCAATCTATCTGGCTATGGAAGTCCGAACAAAGATGTGGGCGGCAACGCTTGGCAGTATTTCTCCAGCTACAAGATCACTTGCACGAAGACTTCTGAAACTCCTACCTCTGGCACGGCTGACGAGAAAAAGACTGGACGAGAGTCTATCTTCAAGATTACGAAATCCCCACTGAGTGCGGGTACAGGATCGGGCATGTTCCCAATCAGATATGGACACGGATACGATAAGTATGGCGATATCACCAAACTGGCAATAGATCTAGCCATGATAGATGCTAAGGGAGCTTGGCTGAGCTATACCTTTGAGGGAGAAGAGGTAAAGATCCAGGGTGTTGAGAAATTGATCAAGCACCTTTCTAAGAATCCTAAGCACGCCGAGTATTTCGAAGCAAAAATCAGAGAGCTAGCTCTTGCAGCAGAATCAACAGACGATGAGTAAGACAGTAGCCTTTTCCAAAGACGCCCTGCTTGATGAACAATTTGTATATCAGCATCTTGCGTCTTTGGGGAAGATGGACGTAGTTGTTCTTCCAGAAAAAGATAGAGAAGAAGTTCTTGCCGCCCAAAGCATGGCCGAACGATTAGGACTTCATGTTACTAGGGCTAAATACCCCGCAGATATTTCTGATACATACATATGTTTACCTTCATCGGATTAGACGGAAAAAAGTACCCATTAGATACACGCGAGTCCCGGCACCCCATGCGTGAAGAGGGTGCGTGCAAATCAAAGTTTCAGTACGCCTGTGGGCAGTTGATAAGGGCAAAATGGCCTCACGAGACTATTCTTGAGGAAGTCCCCATTCCATCCCACAAGTTGATCTTTGATTTCTTTCTGCCGAAAGCGGGAATCGTATTCGAGATTGACGGATCACAACACAAGAACTTCAACAAGTTCTTTCATGGTAATCGGTCAAACTTTGTACGATCGCAGGTCAGGGACGCTCAAAAAGCTACGCTGTGCAAAAATAACAAATGGATCCTACTAAATATTGATAGTATCGATCAACTCAAAGAAATCTTGGAAAACGCATGAGTGTCACAAAAGCAGAGATTAAGCAGAACATAGAGCTTTTTAAGGCGGAAGCTTTCTTTCCGGACTTCAAGCCTTCTGTAGACGTTCAGAAGTTTCTACAGGATATCGGAGATATGAAACATCTCAATAGACTTAGTGGTGGCGAATTACTAGAGTACGCCGTACTTCTATCCCACTATAGTCTATCGCTGACGATTCAAGAAAATCGGATCAAATCTCATATAACTTGGTGTGAGACTAACTTGAAACAAATCGTTGGGCGATTGCTCGACCAATCTTTTGGTTTCACCTTCCAAGAGAAGGATTGTTACATAAGGGCAAACGAGCCCAGAGCAGTTCAACTTGAAGAAATCAAACTGCAAGATCAGATCAAGCTTGATACGATCATTTTTGTATCGCAGAAAGTGCATTTCCTGTCAGAAATGGTCAAGTCCCTAGCCCTAGAAAAGAACAAAGTGAATAGACAATGAGTAACCCTTTACAAATGTTGGAAGATGGTATCCTTGGTAAAGATATGGATCTCATATCCAAGGCTTTTACCGCTCTGACCGGCAGAGTTCTGGAAGCCGAAACAGCACCGGCTCCACCACAAAAAACATCAAAAAAAAAGACGGCGACCAAGAAACCCGCAAAACCGGCGAAACCAACTAAAGTTGAAAAACAAGCTCCAGAATCGCCGGAAATCTCAACTTCCGTCTCCGCTAGAGGACGTAAGCCAATACTGCCCTTTAAAGATCTTATCGATCCTGATGAAATCAAACAAAACCAGAAAGCAGCAAAAGCAAGAGAGAAGATGCGTGCCATAGACGGCCCAAGACCAAAGTATGTTCCCTACATTGTAACCTGTGAAACCTGCAAAGCTTCGTTCGATCAGAACAAGGTCTATCCAGCCGGGATGTTTGATGCGAGTCAGAGACTATTATGCGAAAATTGCCAAATAACAAATCGTCCGGGCCGATAAGAGATTTACATGATCCAGTTGCTGAACGCAATATAATTTCCGGATTGTTCGGGCACGGCTCGGAAATCTTTTTTGATATAGACAATCTTGTCGCCGAAAACGATTTCTTCTTCCCAGAGAACAAGCTTGTCTATTCGGCAATAGCAAAACTTATCAAAACGGAAGGGGTCACTAGGCCCCAAGTAAGTGCCGTACTTGCCTCTGTTAATACGATAGATCAAGGCTTTGTCGCTAAGTATTCTCTTGAAGAGTATCTGAACATTCTGGTCGAGAATAAGCTGACGATTGAAAACGTCATGCCTTCGGCTATCAAGGTTTCAAAGCTTGGCAAAGCTCGCGATCTGCTTAGTAGGCTTTTGCAATCTGCCGATAAGCTTAAGGCTTTGACTGGCGAAGAATCTCTTATGGAGATTGCCGCCATCGCCGAGGAACCAATCGTAGCCTTTACCAAGGATCTGATCGGCGTAGAAGAAGAGGCTATGCTTTCAGAGGAACTGGCCGAGTACATAGAGTTTCTCTCCGAAAACAAGCCAGCTATTGCTGGCATATCCAGCGGTTTTTCTCTATACGACAAATATATTGGCGGTGCCCTTCGATATCCAGGATACCACCTTATAGGTGGTCGGGCAAAGGCCGGTAAGAGTCAAATACTATTAAACATCGCCCACAACGTTTCCTATTCCGGAATTCCGGTATTGTTCTTAGATACGGAAATGACCAAAGAAATGACTCTTGGTCGATGGTCCGCTCTTATTACAGACGTTGCTACAATTGATATTGAAACCGGAGCCTTCTCCGACAATATGAATATGGCCGAAAAGGTCAGCAAAAGTATCAAGAAGGTCGTCGATAAGAAAGTACCGTTTTATTACAAGAACATCTCTGGCCGTCCACACCAAGAATGGATGTCGGTTATTCGTCGCTGGATTATGCGTGAAGTCGGCTTTAACAAGGAAACCGGCACGGTAAACCCATGTCTTGTGGTTATCGACTATATCAAGATGATGGACGTTACCCAGCTTGGAAAGCTGGCAGAACACCAGTATCTTGGGCAAATTGCGAACGACTTACATAATCTGTGCGTAGAGTATAATATTGCGGCCGTTGTTGGAGTCCAGCTTAATAGAGATGGTATTACGAGAGAAGATCAGGGCGTGATCGCCGGATCTGATAAGTTGATTGGCCTCTGTACCAGCTTTACAATCATCAAGAAAAAGACTCCGGAAGATCTAGTAGGAGATCCTGAAACCAATGGCAATAGAAAACTTATCGTTGGTACAACCAGGTTTGGTCCGGGCACGGATGATGGCGTATACATTAATCTTAAGTGTGATTTTTCGAAGTCAAAGATTATAGAAGGTAATCTTAACAGTGAGAACAGAAGAACCGGTAGAACAAATGTCACACTCAACACAGAACCAAGCGAGCCAGCAGACTTCGACTGCTGAAATCTTTGAGAAAGCCAAGTTTCTTGCAGAGAGCAACAGTCAAACCGTCCTTACATCCATAGGTTTTGATGTCGGGGTCTATGGAAATATTAAGTGTGCTTGCCCCATACACAATGGTGATAATCAGCATGGATTTTCTTGGAACGAGCGGAAAAAGGTTTGGCATTGTTGGACCAAAAAGTGTCACGAAACACACGGGTCCGATATCATAGGGCTCATCGCCGGAATCAAAAGATTTTCTAGGATGGATGCCGTCAAGTATATCTTTACTTTGTTTGATCCTAGCTCGCTCGACATCTTCGAGATTAAAGCCAAGAGCTATGTTAATCAGAAGTTGCTAGGGCAGCAGAGACTTGCTCCCATAAAATGGGACTTGGGGCGTTACACTGTCGATCAGCAGTATATGCCTAAACGTGGACTCTCGTCACAAGTTATCAAAGATTACAAGATTAATATCTGTCAAAATGTATACCACCCACTCTACAACAGGTCGTGTATTCCTATCTACGACGAAACAAATACTCTTGTCGGCTTTACAGGAAGATATATAAAGCCTATCGCGTGCGTACCTAAGTGGAAACACTATCCACTAACGTTTCAGTCAAGACTATCGTTGTTCAACATTAATAATGCCCAATCAGCACTACGCGAAACAAAAACTGCGATCTGCGTAGAAAGTCCCCTAGATCTGCTAAATTTCGTGCAGAATGGCGTTACAAACGTGGTTTGCCCGCTGGGGACTTATATTTCTGAAGAACAAGTAAAGATTCTTGTGAAAAATGGTGTCGAAACGCTTATAATAGTCTTTGACCCCGATGATGGCGGTCGGGTTGGATCGTCTTGGGTAACCGATAAATGTAGCAAGTTCTTTCATATTAAGAACGTCCAAGTTGATAAAAAGCCCTCTGAGATGAGCAAAGAAGAAATAGAAGCATGCCTAAAATAGTTCTTATCAGCGGTCGGAAACAGAGTGGCAAAGATACGACGGCCGATTTTCTAATTGAAAATCTTGGCAAGCACAACATTTATTGTTCGCGTCACTTCTTCGCCGATCCACTTAAAGATTATTGCCATAAAGTTTTGGGATTGTCTTACGATCAATGTTACGGTTCAAACGAAGACAAGAATAGTCCAACTAAGATCAGATGGGTAGACCTTCCGTTCCGCGAAGAAAAAACGGTAGAGTTATTCGTTCGGTCTAGGCATCCAGATCGTGAAGAGAATCTGAATGATTGGGCGTTATTAAACGCCGGATGGCTCCATCTTCTCAAAGAGAACGTTTGCCTGACTGCCAGAGAAGTTTTACAGATTTTCGGTTCGGACATCTGTCGCCGTATGAATAAGCGGTGCTTCTCGAACGCTACTTTGCAGAAAATACTTTCCTCGCAATTTCGTGACGAAATACATATTATCACAGACGCTCGTTTTCCAGACGAATTAGAAGTTTTTGCCCCATACGATCCGATTGTTGTTCGCCTAGGCAGACGTATCAATATGGCCCGCGAACACGAAAGCGAGTCCGCACTCGATAACTACGATTGGCAAAAGTTCCCAAAAGTAGTCCACATCGACAACCAGAACCTATCTATGGAAGAGAAGAATAGAATCCTTACGGAGCAAGTATGCAGTTTATTGATGCCTGTGGAGTCCCCTACACTCCAAACAAATACCTAAGTTTTGACGACGTTTCACTAGTCCCGAAACCTTCCGATATCGATTCACGTAACGATCCAAGCATCAAGCTTGATACGTTTTTGACTCCGTCGATTAAGATTCGCACACCAATCCTAAGTGCCAATATGGACTGTGTTACCGGGGCCGAAATGGTTCTGGCTTTGGCCCAAGAAGGTGCCTTCGGTATATTGCATCGGTCTTATAAGACCGAAGATCTATATATAGAAGACATAGCAAAGGTAGCAGCAAAACTGGGAGTTGTAGCTTTTAGTATTGGGGCCGACAAGTCCCAACTAGATTTTGTCACCAGAGTTTTGGAAAAGGCCCCATCGCAAAAGTACGTAGTCTGCGTAGATGTTGCTCACGGTCATTTACAGAAATGTATTACGCAGGTTGTAAATTTGACTAGAAAGTTTGGGCCAGCCATCGAAATCATGGCAGGCAACGTTTGTACAGCCATGGGAGCAGCGGATCTTATCAAGGCCGGTGCCCGCTCGATCAAGGTCGGTGTTGGAAATGGACACGCCTGTTCCACACGAATAGTCACGGGACACGGGGTACCTCAGCTTACAGCCATCATGCAATGTCGGCAAGCGATTAATGCCACGCAAACTAATACGACGCTCATCGCGGACGGCGGTATTAGAGATTCTGGGGACATCGTCAAAGCTCTGTCGGCTGGAGCAGACATGGTGATGATTGGGCGATTGTTCGCTGGAACATATGAATCTCCCGGAAACGTATATCGTCGTCCAATGGGATCGGAAACGCATCTACGAGGCCCCACCGAGTGGGTTGTGAAAGATACTTGGCAATACGAAAATCCTTCGTCACCGAACGCGTCTTATTCTAAACAATATAGAGGCCAAAGCTCTGAACAGTTCATGGTCGATACTGGTAAATCGGGCGTTTCGCCCGAAGGTGAAAGCTGGTACATCCCATACCAAGGGGTTGTGGGACCAATCGTTAAGAAACTACTAGGAGGAATTCGATCAGGAATGTCGTATTCTGGCGTAAGAAATCTTAAAGATTTGAATACAAAAGCAATCTTCATCGAAGTGGGTTATCACGGATACATAGAAGGTACTCCCCACGGTAAAAACAATGGATAAAAAGATTGTTAAAGTCAGCGTCCTGACGGGCAAGCCATACTTCTGTGGAGGATTCGACACCGAATCCGTTGATGGTAGGCTTTGTGTCGTTATGCGGGCCATTCAAAAAATCTTGGAAGACTTTACGCAGCAAGACAAGATCGTAATCGGTCTCACCGGGCTCGCCCTTGGCATTGACCAAGAATTCGCCCAAATATGCCTGTCCAAGGGCCTCCTATACCACGTATACTTGGCCTACGATGGCATGGATAAAAACTGGAAGAATCTTCCAGACACAACGGCCAAACGCTATCGAAATCTTTTAGATAAGTCCGAAAATACCATTGTTATGGCGGAAGGGGCCTTTTCGCCCAAAAAGATTTTACAGCAAAAGATTAAAATTGTACGTGAGTCAGATGTAATAATCCGAGTTGATAGTAAGTTACCAAATAAGAATCAGACAATCCGCTCTTTGTTAAAAACCAAAACAGTCATTGACATCTAATGGCATACAGCCTTTACTTCGACGCGAGTAAGAAACAAAAGTCCATCACCTACGGCATTCTTATCGAAAAGGACGGACAACCTTTTTACAGAAGCCGTGGAACAATAGAGAACACCAATCTTTCCAATAATTTTGGAGAATATTTCGCCCTCATAATGGGTCTTTTCTACTGTCGCCTGCTAGAGATAAAAGAAATATCCATTTATGGCGACTCACAGAATGTCGTTCATCAGATTACCGGCAAAAACCGAGCCAAATCTCCTATAATGAAAGAATCCAAGAGATTATGTATGGAGCTTTTGACCGATGTCAAATATCAGATTTTTTGGGTTCCGAGAAAAGCCAATAAAGCCGACCGTGAAACACGATGAAGATTAACTACGCAAGAGCTAGCTCGCTGGGATCATACGATTCATGCCAGTTTCAATACTACCTAGATTACAGCTTGGGACTTGGTTCCAAAGCTGGCAAAAAAGCACTATTGGGAACTATATCCCACTTGGCTTTGGAACTATTAGCTAAAGCCAAAAAGACCGGCCATCACAAGCTCAACGATAAATACAGTAATATTTACTATCTACTCAATATAGCTTGGGATCGCAACGTAAAAGAAAATCCGCAGTTCGAGTATACCCAGGCCGACTATGATTTCTGCGTAGAAATGGTGGAAATTGTACTGAAAACAAAGTACAATCCACTCTTACTTAATGTGGTTGCTACCGAAAAGCAGTTCGAGATAGAAATGAATGTGCCCGGATTCGGCAAAGAGCCTTTCTATCTAAGGGGCACAATAGATCTTGTTACTCAACTTGATAAGGATACTTTGCATGTTATCGACTGGAAAACCGGGGAGAGAAAGTCTTGGACAACCGGAAAACTTAAAGAGTTAGAAGATTTCCAGAAAGATATACAGCTTCGCCTATACGATCTTGCACTCAGCGTAATCTATCCCGAATACAAAAATAGGATGTTTACTATCTACTTTGTCAGAAGTGGTGGACCGTATACAGTGAGTTTCTCAGATGTAGAACGCAAGCAAACGCTTGATATTCTACGAAGATACTACAATAAGATCGCCGCAAACGAAATGCCGGATCGCCTAAAAGACGACGGTTCCAAGAAGGATCAAACTTGGAAGTGCAAATACGTTTGCCATTATGGCAAAACCATGGATAAATCTGGCAAACCTATTTGTGATACGTACTATGGAATTTTAAAGAACAACGGAATAAACACCGGCGGATCAAAAATAGTCGCTCTATCTATTGAAGGAAAAGCGGCAGCACCAAGCAGGAGAAACAATTTCGCTAATCCGAAGTTGTTTAAAGGAAAATTGATTCCATGAAGATTCCCGTAGAAGTTTACACGGATTATAGCATCCAGTATGGTTTTACGAAGATTAAAGGTTTGGTTGCCCGTGCAGCAGAACTTGGTTTTCCGGCCGTAGGCATCAGCGATCTAAATTCGATATCTGGGGTTGTTGAGTTTTTACAGGAAGTCAAAAAGCACAATGCTTCCCACGAGAAGAAAATAAAGCCGATTGTCGGTCTTGTTTTAGACGACGGCCAGTCTAAAAGACTCGTCGTGGCGAAAAACAAGAATGGGTATTACAACCTCATTCGGCTTTTAAACAATCTTCCCTTGAAATTTGATTTTGACGCTAACAATTTGGAATTCCCGGTTGGAGAAAGCCCCGTATTTTATACAAGTCCGGAAGAAAAACTGTATCATCAGATTATCATTTGTTCCAAAGAGCATATAACGCTAGCATCTGCTCCAGAGATTACCGCCACAAACGAGGAACTTTCCAGATTCTTCGATCCGCAATTAAACTTTGCCCTGACGGAGCACTCTGGGATAGAAATAGCACCAGAAGTACTAGCCTCAATAGAAACCTTTGATATCGCCGACAAGCCCAGAATTCCCGTTATGCACGAAAATGCTACGGAAGTTCTATTGGCTGCATGCAGAGCGGGCTGGAAAAAGCGAGATCTAAACTCCAAGATCGGAGATAATCCAGATCTCAAGAGGCGATATGTAGATCGTATTACAGAAGAACTGACCACCTTTAAGAAGGCGAATATCGAGAACTACTTCCTGATCCTCAAGAAGTATATCTCAGACTATGCGGCGGAACATGGTGTTAGTATTGGACTTCGCGGATCGGGTGCGGGCACAATCGTCTCGTTCCTTCTTGGTCTGTCCGACGTTGATCCTATTCAGCCTGACCCGACCCTGCCTTGGGCCAAGGAACGTGAACTTTCTTTCTCTCGATTCTACAACGACGCCCGTAATACGAAAGATCACGTATCGATGCCCGATCTTGATATGGACGTTCCCATTAGCTTTAGGAACAAGCTGATACAGCACATTAAGAAAGCTATGGGCGATCAATACGTTGGGTTTATTATCACGTTCAACAGATTAGACGGTAAAGGGGCGATCAAAGAAATATTCAGAATCCTGGAACCAGTCCAGAATTCCTTCGATATCGCCAACATGATTACCAAAGAAATGGTGGATACGTCCAAGGTGCAGGACGTTCTTGCCGATCTACAGGAAGATAATCCCGACTACAACATTATCCAGTATAACATTGACCATGTGTACCGCGTTGGGCAGTATTACGCCCAATACAAAGAAGTTTTTGATATCGCTATTAAGCTAGGATCGTCGATCCGATCCACCGGACGGCACGCCGCAGGCATAGTTATATCAGACGTTCCGCTAGCGGAAGCTTTTCCCATCCTCTACGATAAGGATTCGGGCGAAGCCATAGTTGCCCTGGAAATGGTGGACTTGGAATATTGCGGTGGCGTAAAATACGACATCCTCGGTGTGGCCGCATACGAGAAAATAGACAGGATCATGGATATGATCAATAATGATAGAAATGAACCAATTATTGAGACGGAGTTTGTTGAATGTTGAAAATACAAAAAATTAATGTCTACACAAATGAAGACTTCTCCATAGAGATTGAAGAAGTAATTAGCATCGAAGATGCTAGTAAGATACAGTACTATGGGGTAATGTATGTACCGCAAAAAATGCGTGTTCGCCTTAAAGACATTCAGAATGTAGCGGACGCCTTCATTAAGTTCGCAGCCTACGTCAAAGAGGTAGAAAAGAAGCTTGAAGAGTACGATAAGAAGATGCGTCAGCCTCAATTAGAAATCGCCCGAGTAATGCCTCCTGAAAATCAAGGATTGATCATTGGATAATGAAATGGCATTTTTCAAGCCCGCCAACATAAACAGAACCTACGTGTCTTACGACGGCAAAAATCTTTCTGTTGGCGATACCGTCTACCAGATTTCCTTCATAGAAGGAACGTATCAACCTGTTCTGTTTACGTACAAAATAATGGACTTGGTCCAAGATGGCAGAATACGGATTCGTGGAGAAAAATTGGTCGGTTCGATGAACAATATTCGCGAAGATACCGTGAAGCCGTCTATGGTTCACACGAATTCTCTTCTACTTCTCGAAGAGTGGTTATCGCGGTACACGTTCAAGTATCAAGAGGAGATCCCGAAAGTTATCGAAGGTTTGAAAAATCTTATCTTGACGGTAAACCCAGATTATCGGCCGGATAAGATAGAGGTGGGGAAGGGTCTTCTCCCCACAGAAGAAATTTAGGATTTTATCGATTGCAATAAATGGTCGGTGTATAAACCGATATGGGAAAATTCAAAGATTTGGCTGGGCAAAAGTTTGGAAGATTGACGGTAATAAAAATTGGATATCGTAACAAGCGTAACATTATCAAGTGGGAATGCTTGTGCGATTGTGGGAACATTGCCTTTGTTACGAGCAACCAATTAAATTGCGGTGAAACAAAAAGCTGCGGATGCTATCATGATGAAGCGGCGAGCACCAATAATTCACTAAATATAATTGGTCACAAGTATGGAAGATTAACTGTTTTGGAACGCCTCGGTAGACTTGAAAACAAAGGTCCTTATATCTGGTGGAAATGTAAATGTGATTGTGGAAATGAGATAAATGCAAATACAGGTGGATTGAGATTTGGTAATCCGAGATCTTGCGGATGTCTGAAAATAGAAGCAGCAAAGGGCATGTGTGGCCCAAAACACCCAAATTGGAACCCAGATAAAAATAATGAAGATCGAGAATATGAAAAGAAATATAGAAGAAGTTCGCAGCACACCCACCAAAAATGGGCGAAAGCCATCAAGGAACGAGACAACTACACTTGTTGTATTTGCAATCAACGCGGTGGTAAATTAAGATCTCACCATATCAAAGGGTGGACGGAAAATCCCACATTAAGATTTGATCTGGAAAATGGAGTGTGTATGTGTCACGCTTGCCATCAAAGCTTTCATAAGAAGTATAAGTACAGAGGAAATAATTGTCAACAAATAAAGGAATTCAAAAGTGCTTACCAGGCCGATAGTAGTTCTTGACACGGAGACCTCTGGTCTCCGCCCAGAAGATGGGTGCGAAGTCATACAGATCTGTGCTAGAGCTCTCAACTACTGGGACTTTTCCGACCATCCGGCTGGGAAGTTCCATGCTTACCTCAAACCACAACGTCCAGACAAAGCTCAGGCTGGTGCTCTCCGAGTGATCGGCGAAGGTTGGACAACCGCCCAAACAAAGGGCTTGGAACACAAAGTCGTGTGGAGGAATTTCCATAACTGGGTTTCCAGTGTAAACGATGGAAAGTCATTTAGGACGGCACCTATTGTGGTGGCCTATAACGCTCGATTCGATATGAATTTCATCGAATACCACATGAACGAGCATAAGCTACTTAAAGAGGGCAAGTTTGGCCCAGAATATCCTTGGGGCTTTGTGTTCGATGCTATGGGCGTTGCCTACATGCTGTTAGAATCTCATCCGGATATTACTGACTTGAAGTTGAACACCATCCTAAACATGTTCAATATCAAGAGACAGAGTGCAGATATTCACACCGCAGACGAAGACGTAGATCTGTTGTGCGAATGGCTTATCAGAGCTATGAATTTTTGCCGCAAGTGCAGAAAGAATATGGTGATTAAATGAGAGAATGGATTAAGAGAATATTGTATTACTTTGAACCTAGAAAGCCAACTACAGGTTCGGAAGTCTTTCGTACATACGACGAAAAATGGAATCTCTCCAAGGCGAATCCAAAGATACCAGCGACCGGGCGACCACCACAATCGTCTAGACGATTAACAACACCTTCTACGCCGAGCGTTAATCGAAACGGCGATGATTTTAGTCATGTAACCCACGCGTCTGCTCCAGACAACACGGTGACAAATATGCTGCTTGGGGCGGTAGTATACGATGCGATCTCGTCTGATCATAGTAGTCACCATAGTTCGTATGACTCGTCCTCATCATCTTACGATAGCGGAAGCAGCAGCAGCGATTGCGGATCTAGCTCTAGCGATGGGGGCGGATCATGCGGGGGTTGTGATTGAAAAACTACCGATTTGATAGTCGTTCAGAAGAAGAGTTCAAGCAGCACATTAAGGAATGTACTGAATTTGAGCAGATCTTAATGCGGGCATATGTTAAATGGCTGAATGATACCAAAGGTGGCGATCAATATACATTCGAAAATCATGGAGTAGACAATTCTGGGGAGTTTATCGAGAAGGAAGAGGACGTTACGGCCCAACCGGATTTTGTCCTTCTTAAGAATGGCAAATCGCCCCGCAAGATCGAAATCAAACACTGCAAGCCTGCGAGGACGCGGTTTCACCTAAAACTCAACCACGTTAAACATTGCATCAAGGCAAACGTTTGTGTGGTGAACTGGATGGCTACAGATACAGAGGATCCAAAGTTCTGTATCCTTACTCCAACGATTTTATCAGAAGCTTTGGCATCCAAAACGCCGGTAAAGATGTGGAATAAGAATTGCTTGCGGTTTGAAAACAAGGAGTGCGAATGGCATGCATGCAGATTCCGTTAACATCACCATAAAAACTCGTCTATTGCCGGAGGACACAAGCGATAAAAACGAGTTCGATATCGCTCGGAAAATAATGAAGCGATTCGGCTTCGTAAATAATAAAAAATACGCGTACTTTGTAACACAAGTTGGCATGGAGTGCGGATATGATTTCTCAGAATCATACGTACAAGACGGAATAGTAGTTTCGACGCCAGGTTCTTCGTACATATCACTAAATATTGTCAGAAATACACGAAGATGAAATTTACACTAAACCAGATTGATTACGCCGACGAAAAAACTTGGAAATTACTACAGTCTGGTTTTTCTGCTGGTGTTTTCCAGTGTGAATCCAAACTGGTGCAGTCTTATCTGAAAAGAGTTAAGCCTAAGAGTATATGGGAGTTGTCGGCAGTAATAGCGTTGGTCAGGCCAGGTCCTTGGAAATCAGGCTATGCAGAAAAGTATGTAGAAAATCTCTCCAAAGAGATTGCTGAATCGTGGAATAACGTCGTAGTTGACGAAATCTTCAAGTCAACGCACGGCGTTCTATGCTACCAAGAACAACTAATGTTGCTGGGTGCTGAATTAGCTTGGAAGCATCTGGACGCCCACAAACAGAAGCTGAACGTAGACATTCTACGTAAAGCCGTTGGTAAAAAGAATCAGCAGAAGATTCTAGAAATTGGTGCGGAATTCGTAGCTGGCTGTAAAGAAAACAAAGTAGATCAGGAACTCGCCGACAAACTGTTTGATACCATCAAGAATGCTGGGCGATATGCTTTTAACCTATCACACTCCATCGCCTATGCCCATCTTGCCTATAAGACCGCCTACATGAAGGCTAACTTTACAGAGAAGTTTTTTGCCACATATTTGACATACGCAAAGTTTAAGCTCGATAAATGGGAAGAAATCGTAAAGCTGACTGGAGAAGCCCAAGCTATCGGCTTAGACGTTTTGCCGCCCAACATCAACCACAAAAACAAGCATTTTCGTGTCGAAGATGGTAAAATTCGATATGGACTGTCCCATATTAAGTATGGCCTTTCGGCCGGAACCTTTGATGTGGTCCAGAACCTTCCGCCCATCGCTACATGGAAAGAATTCGTCCTGCTGTGCTTTACCGACAACTTCGGTATGAAACTACGCTCCAACACCGCCCTCGCCCTAATAAGTACAAACGCCTTTTCAGATACCGGCGTCAGTCGCAGCACGCTGGCGAGCCTATATAAACTATTTGACTGCTTAACAGATAAGGAAATGGAACACATTCTGTCGTTGCTAGAGCAGGCCCCATCGGATCTGACACAACTTAAGGCGTGGTTCTTGGGGGCGATCAAAGCCAATAAGAAACGGGTGCCCCTTATTACCAGCCAGTCTGAGTACTTTATCGTATCAGACGATGATCCTCGATGGATTGAATCAGAGGAAAAATACTATCTTGGGCTAGCCCTAACCTCATCTTCTGTAGACGGAAAGGCACACAGTGCCGATAGTACTTGTATGGATTGTGCGGGCGATTGGCCGATCAAGACAACCAAGACGATAGCGGCCGTACTTGATCAAGTCATTCCTACCACTACGAAAAAGGGATCTAATCCCGGACAAAAGATGGCTAGAATTTTCGTCAGAGACGCGACAGGAAGTATTGGGAACATTCCAGTATTTCCGGAAGAATTTACGGTTTACGAAGATCTGCTTATCGAACGCAATACCGTTCAGATCGAAATCGAGATGGGCAAAACCGGCTGGATTCTAAAGAATTGCCAACAAATATGATATTCACCAAAAAAGAAATACTAGAACAGTGCGGATACATTATTACCTACGAGTATAACGCCGCTAAACAAACAGGAACAGTTAGCTGTAAAGTTAATGATACGTTATGCTACATATCCTACAAAGACGGCAAACTCCATCATTCGCTAGATGAAAAGAGTATAGACTGCCCTCCAGAGATGGCCAAAGTTATAGCGAATATTTGGCTGAAAAAAATATGCTACGTCAATCAATATAAATATCATTTGGTTAAGTTTTTCGCAAAAGATTTTGATTTTGATCTAAAATTAGAAGGTACCGTCAAGGACATAGAAAGCAATCTATGGTTTATATACGAGTGCATCGACGAAGAAAATGGAATTAACGCACAGCATATAGACCTATTACGATTTTCGGATATGGACAAGTATATCCCGCTTCTTCTTAAAGAATACTTAGAATATGATAACACTCAAACAACGCAAGAAAAGAATCCTGGTAGTTAACGAATTTTCGCAGCTATCTACCGGATTTTCTACATACATGCGATATTTGTTGCCTCGTCTACATGCCACCGGCAAGTACGAAATCGCTGAACACGCTGTATATATTGATCCCCACCATCCAGAAATCGATAATGTCCCATGGAAGGTTTTCCCAAATCTTCCCGATCAACGGGATCGCAAGGGTCAAGATCTCTATAAGCAAAACAGGTTTAACCAGTTTGGTGCGTGGAAATTTGAAGAGGTTTGTCTTAAATGGCAGCCCGATATTGTCATTGATATCCGTGACCCATGGATGTCGTCATTTATTTTCAAGTCGCCCTATCGAAAATACTTTAAATTCATTCACATGCCAACCTGTGATGGCGAGCCACAAAAGCCGGAGTGGCTTGACACGTATGCCGGGGCCGATCGCATTCTTACGTATTCTCACTGGGCAAAGCAGGTTCTAGAATCCTCTTCCGGAGGAAAGATTCAAGTCTTTGATGTTGGATCGCCGTGTCCAGACATTGAAGAATTCCGTCCTGTCAACAAAGCCGAAACTCGAAATAAATTGGGGCTAAAGCCTGATAGTTTCATTATCCAAACGGTTATGAGAAATCAGCCCCGAAAGCTTTATCCTGAGCTTTTCCGAGCTTTTGCCCGCTTTTTAGAGCTTTGCAAGGAACGTAATCGAGATGACATCGCTTCTAAATCTTTCTTACACTGTCATACTAGCCATCCGGATTTGGGCTGGGATCTACCTGTCGAACTCCGTCGATACGGAATCTCTCACAAAGTTCTGTTCACCTACCTATGCGATCACTGCAAATCTTGCTATGTAACCTTCTTTAATCAAGAAGTGTCTCCGTGTAGAGCCTGTGGCAACACAACCGCAGGGCTGCCCAATACGGTTCGCGGTGTAGATCGCCCAGATCTGGCCAAAATCATGGGTATGGCGGATTTGTATATACAGTATTCCGTTTGCTTGGCTAAGGGCGAAAAGGTCTTGACTCAAGAAGGATGGAAGCCCATAGAAATTGTTTCCACTAGAGACAGGGTGTGGACTCACAAAGGTCGATGGATGCCTGTCACCGACACGATGGAACATTCCATCGGTAATCGTCAGATGCTCAAAGTTGAAGTGTATGGCGATTACGAGACGCTATCGTGTACTGCTGAGCACCCAATACACGCTATTACGCACCAAGTGCTGGATAGCGAAGCAAAACAAACCACAAGAGAATTGGTGGGAACTTTGTTAAGATTCGATAAGGATCTGCCTGAAAGCCAGTTTGTTGAGGCGGGTTCCCTAGTAAAGGGCGATTTGATCGAATCGATCATTGATGATGAAGTTGTGGACCATGACAAGATTGATCTGGCACTGCATATCGATAATGTCATTATCGATGGGTCAACCATAAAGTTGAGCACCGGAGATACATATCCACGATTCGTGACGATTAACGACGATTTTTGTCGGTTTGTTGGCTTGTTTGCCGCAGACGGCACCGTATCAAACCGAGGACAAATTAGAGTGTGCTGCCACAATCGCGAAGAAACCAATATAGCATTGGCGTCAACGATTACTACAAAATTGTTAAATAAAGCGTCTCAAACGCACGAGTATGATGGTCGTTCAGCGGTTGATATTATTGGTTGTTCAGAAATTCATAACATTCTGTTTAGTTCATGGTTTCGCAAGCACGAAGAAAAGAAGCTCCCTAGCTGGGTTATGAAACTCCCAGTTTCTAAGCAAAAACAAGTCCTTCAAGGACTGTTTATGGGCGATGGACATTTCGATAAGCGAAACGTGTCTGTCTACGCCACAATTTCCCCTATTCTTGCACAACAGATTAAAACGCTTCTACAGCGATGCCGTGTGTACTATAATGTTCATATAGACGACAAGACATCTTGCAAAGACGGTAAGAATCGCCAAATCCAATATCGCTTCGAAGTTCCCGGAAATATCAAGGCTGGAGAGTTTGTAACAAAACGCAGTAGCAGCGATTCCTTATATCACAACAATAAATTCTATCGCAAGGTCAAGTCTCTAACTCCAATAGAGTATGCTGGTAATGTTTACAACATTGAGGTGAAAGAAGATAATTCCTATACGACCCTTATAGGAAATGCACATAACTGCGAGGGTTTTGGCATGCCGGTGATGGACGCCAAGTCCTGTGGTGTACCAATCATGGGCATTGAATACTCTGCTACTGCTGAATTGGCCAATTCGCCCGGCGGAATCCCAGTGAAGGTTGGGCGACTCCATCAGGAATCGCTAGCCGGTACGAATCAGTGGAGATCGCTGCCGGATATCGAAGATACTGCCGAGAAGATGTTTGCCTTCTTTACGGCTTCGCCGGAGTATCGAGAGACTCTAGGTAGAGATGCCAGAAAGCTATGCGAAACCCACTACAATTGGGATCTTATGACCAAAGTTTGGGAAAACGCCATAGATACTTTGGAGGTTCCAGATCCAAAGGACACTTGGTTTTCCAATCCCAAACTGATTCGCCCCAATACCCAAATTCCACCGAATCTATCGCACGAGCAGTTTGTGGAGTGGTGCTTTAGAAACATTCTTAATGAACCACTAACTGCGAATCCGGAATTTGCCCAAAAGGCGATAGCCTCTCTGCACGTAGGATACGAGCCCGGACAAGATCCCGAAGGCCACCCAATCAAGGTTCCGGTCAACAGAGACACTGTTCTTAATCATATGATGCACACAATCAATCACAAGAATCAAATGGAAATGATCCGATACAATATGCTAGTAGCTGCACAGCATCAGAAGCCAGAACCTGGAGCCGTAAACTATGTCGAAGTGTAAAGTAGGATACTTGGGCGTCTTTCGAGACGGCACCGGCTTTAGTCATGCTGCCATTCATACCGCTCTTGCGTTAGACGCAGTAGGCGTCGATGTGGCTTGCAGAAATATTAAGCTGGCTACACAGATAGTGGAACCGCCCCAACGGATCTCCGAGCTTTGTGAAAAATCTACCGAGGGCGTAACCCACGTTATTCAGCATATCTTGGCTCCGTACCTCACGTATGTCGCTGGGGCCAAAAACATTGGGTACTTCTATACGGAGACAACTCACTTTCGCCCATCAAGTTGGCAATACCACGCTAATCTTATGGATGAGATGTGGGTATCCTCCGAACAAAACGAAAAAGCTTGTAGAGATTCGGGCGTAACGGTGCCCATCAAAGTAGTGGATATTCCGTGCGATCCGCGATCTTTTGATCGCAACAACATCGCGAAGTTAAAAGTTCCCACTAGCGGGCGGTACGCCTTCTACCATATCGGTGACTACTCCTCTAGAAAGAATACCTACAATCTTATCAAGTGTTTCCTTGAAGAATTTTCCCGCGACGATAACGTGGTTTTGATTCTCAAGAGTTATGTAGAAGGCGTTTCGGCTGAAGATTCGAATAAGATTATCCTTCAGGATATTGCTAATCTCAAACAAAGTTTGAGAAAAGGTAAGCTGGATAATTATCCACCAATCGTAGTTATTGGAGACTACCTCCCTAGCGAAGACATGCTTAAGTTGCACGCCTCGTGCAACTGCTTCGTTACGCTTGAACGTGGAGCAGCATGGAATCTTCCTGCTTTTGAAGCAGCAGCTATGGGCAACTGGGTTATTTGTAATGGTTGGGGTGGGCAAGAAAAATTCTTATGGAGTAGTGGTCACAGCAGTAACGCCAATATGGTAGATTACTACATGGACTCGGTCCATGGAATGATTCGTACTCCCTATCAAACAATTTATACCGCCCACGAAAAGTGGGCTGAGCCAAACTACGCTCAATTCAAGGGATTCATGCGAAACGCTTATGAAAAGCGGATCGTACCTCACGAAGCAATTCGTCAAATGCTTATAAATAACTTCTCATACGCCCGTGTTGGCGAACAAATTCAGGAATTTCTCAATGTATAATGGCATCGCCACCTGCGTAGATAGAATGATAAACCCCGCTAGGACGAAGCTCAACATTCTTGTAGAGCCGACTCACGAGGCATACCAAACTCTTTTGGGCGAATTGGGCCACAACTTCTACATGATCCAAGGCAATGGGATAAAGACTTGGGACTTCCAGACCAAGCCTCTGCCAAAGAATCATTTCATCATTGATCGCCCCATTGATGTATCGTTCCCTTTAGGGATTCGGATAGACTTGGTCCTAAGTCAGCAGCGGTTTGGAAATCTCCAAAGATTTGCCGATATCGCCCAAAAGCTTGGCGTCCCCCACGTAACCATCGATCACTGTCTACCGCCATCCAACTGGACTAAGTCGATTATCGGCCGCACAAAAGAAATTCCCGTTAACAAACGCGTCTTTATTACGGAATTCAGTAAGACCGCGTGGCTCGGTACGGATCAGGATCTCGTCCTATATCACGGTATAGATCCTACGGTGTTTTCGGGATGGACCGGAGGCAGCGAAGCCGGAGTTTCTGTAGTCAACAAGTTTGCCTCTCGTGATGTATTCTGCGGATGGAATCTGTGGCAGGAAGCTACAAAGACAGTTCCTGTGGAACTGGTTGGTGATAATCCTGGGATCTCCGAATCTGCTAAGTCCACAGAGGATTTAGTAGCTAAGCTACGTCGGGCGAAGTATTTCTTGAATACGAGTCAGTGGTCGCCTATTCCTATGAGCCTCGTAGAGGCTATGATGGTTGGTTGTCCGATCATTACCACACGAAAGCAAGAAATCCCCAAGTTTATCACGCACGAAGTGAATGGGCTCTTTGCTGACACACCAGAAGAAATCGTGGCAGCAGCCGGAAGAATCTCGGAGAATCCAGAATTCGCGGCACAATTGGGTCAAAATGCTAGGGCCACCGCTCTAGAATACTTTGGTATAGATAGGTTCGTAAAAGAATGGAATAGTGTCCTTGCGGACGCTTATGGAAAATACGCATGAATTTTCTGTCATACGAGGCCAAGTGTTGGAATCAACTAAGCCGACAAGCCAAAAATGAATATTTGAAACAATTGGTGGAAAATAACATAGTTATGGGAACTATGGATTGGACTGAACTTGATGTTTTACAGATGTTTTCCGAACCAAATGTCAGAATGTATGATGAATGGATTGTCCAAGGGATAATTTATCGCAGACAAATATTACTCAATCAAGAGGATATAGATGTTTTGTGTGAGGCTGGTATGCTAAAGGAAAACGTTTGTGAACGGATGTATATCTTTGCGGCTGATGATATTTTCTATGAGTCATTTAAGAAGAGAATGGGTTCGATAAAGCCTTGGGCAATTGTTCTGGCCGGGAGTAAAAAATGAGATTAAACTTAGGTTGCGGCAAAGATATCCGTCAAGGATATACGAATATAGACATTTTTCCAGCCTCGTCGGCGGTAGTGCGGTGTGATTTTACCGATCTGTCAAAGGCCAATATCAAAGACGATTCGGTCGAGGAAATCTTGGCGATAGATGTCATTCAGTACCTTCGGTACGAGCAGGTTCCGGACGCTCTAATCAATTGGGGGCAAAAGCTTAAAAAGGACGGGACCCTACATATTGAATCCTATTATGCCAAGGTCGTCTGCAACATGGTCGCCTACGATCAGTTAGATCTCGCAGAGTTTATGAATATCCTCTACCCCAAGGAAAATCCAGCACCGGTCGGATTCTACAACCTTGACGGTTTGGAAAAATTTCTGAATCAGGTAGGTTTTAGGACTATTACCAAGGGCATACGCGGACAGAAATTTTTCATTACGGTAGCGAAATGATTACAGTCGTTCATACAGAAGAGTTGCCCAATACAGCAAAAGATAGTTTGACCTCTCAAGATGTCAACGTCTTTTTCCAGTTTTCCGAAAAGGACAAGGTGGATTTGACCAAAATCACCACCCCCTATTTTCTTTTCGGAATGCCCAACGTCACTCATCACAAAAGCAGTCTAGCAAAACTGATCAAACGCATCAGCGTGGATAAGATCAGCTACGTATATTCAGACTTCTTGGTCTTTAATTCTAAAGACTACAGTCTAAAACATCATATGGAGCATCCGTATGATTTGAGAATCATCATCAACGGTTACACTCCCGAACCCATGGGTCTATTTAAAACATCCATGGTACACGAAGTTCTTAAGACTCATAAGGTCGAAGACCTGATGCGTGGCCTATACAATACCTCTTTGATGCTGCATATCCCAGAAGCCTTGATGACGATTAGAATATGATACACGACCTTCCCAAAGAAACACTTGACAACATTAAACTACTGAAGTTTAACAGTAACAAATCTATCGCGTACGTCATGCATACAATCATGGCGGCCGAACTACCGTTTGAAATAATCAACGGAGTGAACGAGCATCTGGGGCAAAATCCCTACGACGAAGTCTGTATCTTCTCTCTTAACAGAGAGATGCCCATAATTACAGCCAACATGTCCATATTTAATAATATGGACCTTAATACGTACTATGGGAAGGTCATAGCGACAGACGTTCCGAGTTGGCAGGCTTCTCTGATCTCGCCCTCACGAGAAAAATTCCTCTATATTTACGATGTTAAAAGACTTTTTAACATCCCCCGAGATCTCGTGGATAAGATAAACGGGTCCGGCTTTAAGATTTTCACCCGCAATAAGACTTATGCGGACGCTCTGATAAAAATTGGATTCGTAGTACAGTCGTACTATATGGAATATTTTGATCACAAATTTGTGGAAGCATTATGAAACTAAGTGATATTGCAAAACTTCGTAAAGAGGAAATGGCTTACGAGCTTAACAAGGTGGGAATCTCGTTTGCCCCAGAAGCATCGCGGAAGGATCTGGTAGATCTGTTACGGAACCATTTCGCCATTGAATCCGCCGTTGATGGGGTCGAACCGGAAACCGAAAAGAATCCGAGTCCAGTGCTTGAACAGGCTCCGGTTGCTAAAGTAGATAGTTCAGCCAAGGAAAGACTGGTGGACAGCGATCGCCCTCGCCCCGGAGATCAACTTTGGTCGGCGTGGCTCAAGAAAGAACTCTTTCCGGAAGAATTGTCTGATGGTTTCCCCTCGTGCGATGGGCTTCGCCGATTATTCGAGCGGGAAATTGGTGAAATCATCTCCAGCGAGATGACGGTAATACAGGCACCACTTGAGGCAAATAAAAATCAGGCCACCGTACACTGTCGGATATGTTATCGCCCACACGCGGGCGGAACCGCCAAGGTCATTTCTGACGTTGCCGACTGCTCTTTTATGAACTCCAAAGAGCCATACTGTTTGCACCCTAGTGCCACGGCCGCTACGCTGGCCGAAGGCCGAGCCCTACGTAAGGGACTCAAATACCGAGGAATTACTCTTGAAGAGGCTAAGGGTCCCGATAAGGAAATCAATAAGCTAATGATTCAGGACAGCAATGGTATTACTGATACCCAGGTTACCATCATCAATGGGCTGTGTAAGCAGTTGGGCATCGATCGTACCAAGTTACTGGCTTCGCTCGAAGCCGAGCTATCAGCCAAACTGCTAGACAATATGTCTGTAATCGACGGACAGGTAATCGTACGAATTCTGCAAGAATACAGTAAAGGCCCCGACCACGGCGGCAAAATGATTCCAGAGGAACTGTTTTGATGTCAACATCTATAGCTGAGAATCTAGATATAGTGGTTCTATCGCATCCGCGTAAAAAATGTCTCACGAGCGAGTATCTCACTAACGCCGGTATTCGCTTTATTGAGCATACAGGTAAAGATTACGAATGGGGCGATACCAAAATACATGAAGCTTATCTACCCTTGACGGGCGGTAATATCGGACAATACAGGTGCTATCGTGCCCATCAAGATGGTCTTGCCCTAGCCTCCAAGGACTACGTGCTTGTCCTAGAAGATGATGCGATTCCTAATCGTCCAGATTGGGCGGATATCGTACTAAAGGCGGTGAAGGATCTTGACGCTTTCAACATCATATCTCTACATGGCAGGGATTGGGAAAAGTATCCGGCTGGCAGAGTACCAGATTCTAACTTACTGATCCCATCGCCAGTTCAAATTTCGAGTAGATTGGTGGCCAGATGGGTCTTGGGCAGTTTGGCATACGTATTACCAAGAAACGGCGTTGTATTCGAGACAATTAAAAATCCATACATTGGTTTACCGATGGATCTTTACATTGCTAACATGGAACAGTTCGCCCTAGTAGATCCGAGCCCCTTTGATCATGTGCGAACCGAGGGTTCGCTGATAGATACGGCGGCATTCAATTATGTCTAAATTCTTTCAAATAAGCACGCTTGGTAGTAATGGTCGCTTTGGAAACCAAATTTTCCAGATCTGCTATGGTTTAGCTGTGGCCACTAAATATGACCGGCTATTAGAAATCCCGGATAATTGGTGTGGGTTAGACATATTCGATGTTTCTGATCGAGTGGTCCCAAGAAAAGAAATATTTACAAACACTCCACAAACATATGTAGATCAACAGCTTAGTGGAAACTCGCTAGAGGACTATCAGGCTATAGATCTTTATGGATACTGGCAAAATCAGAGATCTATCGATCTCTATAGCAAGGCAGACGTTCAATCATGGCTTAAGTTTAAGCCATGGGTAACCGAGATGTTTGCCCGAAAATCCGCCTCGAAGCGGATAGTCGTCCACAAGCGTCGTGGAGACTATGTTCGTCAGCCGAACCATTACTGTTCCATAACAGATACCTCGTTCGATAAAGCTGTCGAACAGGTAAAAGCCAAATACGGCGAAGCCTTCGTTATGGAAATAACTGAGGAATCCCCTACTAGAAACGCCTATTGTGAAGCGTTCGGCCTAGACTTTCTGGCTGATTTCATGCTTATGGTTAATGCGGACTATCTAGTCCGCAGTAACAGCACCTTCTCGCTTGTAGCAGGTTGGTTTAGCGACGTAAAAGTTTTCGCTCCGGTTGTGGCCGACAAGGTCGGCTGGAATGACGTAGATTTTGTAGAGGGCAACTGGCCCCGATGTGCAGACTCTAGCAGACACCCTGTAGAATTGACGGATTTACATTTGAGAGATTCATAATGAGTACTTTACTGGATTTAGGCGATCTTTATATATCAGACTTTTTACTCAAAGACGAAGACCTACCTCTATTTCATAAATACAGGCTTCGCCTAGTGCCAGACCCAAAAATTGGGGCCGTCAGATTAGATACTGTTGCCCCTCCGGGTAATATGTACGGAAAATACTGGTATCGCTCCGGCATTAATGCTAGCATGAAGGCCGAATTGAAGAATATTGTTGAAACGATTACGTCACGAGTAAAACTCACTAAAGACGATATTTGGATTGACATTGGTTGCAACGATGGCACATTGTTATCCTACATTCCAACAGATTGTAAAATAATCGGTATTGATCCGGCAAATAATGAATATGTGATTGAATCACAGCAATATGCAGATTTAATTATCCAGGATTTCTTTAGCAAAGAAGTCTATCAAAAATCAAAGTTTGGACAAAAACAAGCGAAAGTCATAACCTCAATCGCAATGTTTTACGATCTAGACGATCCTCATGCTTTTGTTGAAAGCATAAAAGAAGTCTTGGCCGGAGACGGCTTATGGGTCTTGCAATTGAGCTACACCCCATTAATGCTACAGCAGTTGGCTTTTGACAATATCTGCCACGAACACATATACTATTACGACCTAACCTCGCTGGAAAAGCTATTTTCGATGCATGGGTTGAAAATTGTAGACGTTGATCTCAACGATACTAATGGTGGATCGTTTAGGGTTTATGTGCAGCATGAATCGGCGTCGGAAAGCTCTTACGCGACCGCTCCAATCCGCGATATCGCGGCTTATAAGCTAGAAAGCTTTAAGCTTTATGAGCAGCGGATATCCATCCGAGATCCCAAAGTTTGGGAAGATTTCGCCAAGAGATTAGACTCATTAAAGACACAACTCGTCTCTTTCGTTAAAGAACAGGTAGCACAGGGCAAGACCGTCTGGGGTTATGGAGCGTCCACTAAGGGTAATACGCTACTGCAATATTTTGGCCTAGATCATACCTGCGTCACCGCTATAGCAGAACGTAGCCACCACAAATGGGGTCTTAGAACCATCGGCACGAATATACCAATTGTATCAGAGGCAGAAATGCGTGCGGCCCAACCAGACTATCTGCTCATTCTACCTTGGCACTTCATCTCTGAATTCAAGTCTCGCGAAGCCGCTTACCTCGAAGCGGGTGGAAAGTTTATCGTTCCATGTCCGCACTTCCAAATAGTTTCGAAAGGAATCTCATGAATAAGCTTGGAGCGTACTACACGGTCTTTAATGAAATTAAAGCTACAGAATTTTCTTTACAGCAGTTGCACAAACACTATCCTGATATTAATACATATTTAGTGTCTGATGGTGGATCTGACTTTTCCTACCTAGAAAAAACGTACCCCAATCTCCGTACACAAAATGATATCGATACCTTAAGTCTCAAGAGAAGAATGGGTCCGTGGAATTTTCTGACAGAAGAAAATCAAGCTGATATTAAAACGGCTACGCTCGCTACCTTTTCTAGATTAGAAAAGGCCATTCCACACTGTAATTCAGAATACATAATCATGTCAGATCCAGACACTATTGTGAGAGGACAGCTTACGATTCCAAACGGATCAAAACTTTTAGGATCTAGAGTTAATTCGCCGCTACCAGACGCCTACAGAGATGTTATCAAATCGGTGCCGGGAGCGATAGACATTATCCGTTGGGGTGCAACACCTACAATCTTTCATGTTGAAACCTACCTCAAAGCTCTAAAAAAATTCAACGAAACCCCTAATCTTTTAGATAGGTTGGCACAAGCCTTTTATTCACCATACGCTCACGACGTACTTTTCCCCACACTTTTTGCTTTAGTTGGATATGAAGAAGAGTTTAATCCCGATATTACAGAATGTACAAGAGATCCTGCGTGGCGTATCAATAACAAACCGCTACTCCATCAATTCAAAGAGCTTTATCCATGAATATATTAATCATAAACCACTCTGTTCAAAATTGTGGAGTCTATCAGTATGGCAAAAGATTTGGTCATGCTCTTGCCAAGGCAAAAAATCATAAATTTATCTATTTGGAGCTAAATTCGCAGTCAGAACTAGAATCGCACATCCAGCAGCATGCCCCAGAGGTTATAATCTACAACCATGTGCCTGGGACTATGCTCTGGGTGACGCCCGAAACCGTGCAGAGCATTCGGGTGCGTGGAATAAAGCAGTTATTGATCGTACACAATCTTGGATATCTTAATTGCTTTGACGGTTATCTACATCAAGATCCATACTTTACCCCGGTAGATAGTACTAATTTTTCACTACCAAGACCATTGCCAGATTACGAGCCCAAACCGCTTGTCTCGGATGGAATCCTAAGAATAGGATCTTTTGGTTTTGGATTTAGAATAAAACTATTTGAAAAAACCTGTCAGATTGTTAATCAGCAAATAACCGATCGACCTGTAGAAATTAATCTGCACATCACATCTTCTTTTTTTTGTGCGGGCGGTCTCGATATAGATAATATCAAACAAGATTGCAGGCGGGCAATAACAAACGAAAACATAAAGCTAAATTTTACACACGAATTCATCTCCGATGAGAGCCTGTTAGACTTTTTAAGTCGCAATGATTTAAACGTTTTCTTGTATCATAATTATCCGCAGTACAATGGTATAGCATCAACAATAGATTACGGATTAGCAGTTAGAAGACCGTTGGCGATATGCAAGAGCAACATGTTTTCACACATTTCTGGCGTAAAGCCGTCAATTTGTGTTGAAGATTTGCCTCTTATGGATATCATAAAGAATGGTTGTGTACCGCTGCAAGATAGATATGAAGCTTGGTCACACGATAAGCTCATCGAGCACGTAAGTAATATCGTAGAAGTCATAAAATGAATTACTGTTCAAACGCTAAACAAGACGAATTTGTCGCTAAGATGTTGAACTTCAGAACATCTGGATTTTACCTAGATATAGGAAGTCACGACGGTCAAATAAATAACAACTCATATCTATTCGAGCAGCTAGGTTGGAATGGCATATGTATAGAGATTGATCCAAATGTGACATCGTCTTATACCGCCAGACGATGCAGATTTGTTAATCAAGACGCTACAAAAATAGATTATGAGAATCTATTGAAAAGTGCTCCGTCCATCATAGACTACTTATCTCTCGATATAGACGAAGCGAGTCTAGATGTATTGAAAATACTTCCTTTTGAATTCTATCGGTTCAAGATTATCACAATAGAACATGACTATTATCTTCATGGTGATCGATATCGTGCAGAACAGCGTAAAATACTACTATCGCATGGATATGATTTGGTCTGCGGTAACGTTCTTGTAGAACAGCCCGGTTTTGAAGGCAGAAGATGTCCATTTGAAGATTGGTGGATTGCTCCGGAAACTTTTGATCATAACATCATAGAAAAAATAAGATCTGTAGACTGCCTCCCATCGGAAATCGTTCGAAAGATTGAAGTATGAGAATAGCAATAATTGGTCCAGGAATAATGCCCATACCAACAGATGGATGGGGAGCAGTAGAAGAAATCATTTGGCGTCAGAAGATTGGTCTAGAAGAACTGGGCCATGAAGTGACCATATATAACGACCCAAATCTTGCAGCGGTAGCCGCCGCGATAAATACCGAAAACTATGATTTTGTACACCTACAGTACGATTGTCACGCACCATATCTACAGCAAGCACTAAAAGTCCCCTTCGCAGTTACAACACACTACGGTTGGATTAAAGAGCGGTATCACTGGGACGGTGGTTATCACGGCATCTTCGAGGCCGTAAAGAAATGTCCAGCTATCATTGCCCTAGCTCCGGAAATAGCAGATGTATTTACTCAAGAGGGTTGTACCTCCCCAATAGCCGTGCTACGCAACGGAGCAAACTATGATGGCTTTGAACAGTGGGAGAAAAAGAACGGTCGGATACTTTACTTGGGCAAGGTGGAACCACGTAAAAGTCAAGCATATATACAGCAAAAAGCATCGGCTTTGCCGATAGACTTTGTTGGACCATGCGTAGATGGAGCTTTCATCCAAGGCAATGTAGGCAATACCAGATATCTGGGACCGTGGTCTCGCAAACAAGTCTATGAAAATATGTCGGAATACTCTGCCCTAATGCTACTCAGCGGTGGTGAAGCGGCACCTCTAGTAGTGCCCGAGGCACTATGTTGTGGGCTTAGTCTTATCACATTCAAAACATGCAATGCTAATATTGACGATAGTAAACCATGGGTCTACACCGTTGATAATACCAATAATTTCTTGGGTCGGTGCCAGCAGATCATTTCTGAGAATAATGGCTATCGTCAAGAAATTTTGGAGTATGGGCGAAGTCGATTCGACTGGAAGTCTATAATGAGTGAGTACGTGGGGACTATTGTTCCGGCGATCAAAAGGGTTTGGAATGTCTGACTCAATTAAATCTGCGATACAACACATTAAAATAGATGGTTCTCTTGATCCAAACATGGTTGTTAAACCGGGGACGAAACCATACTTTCCGTATCCCGGCACCAAAAAAATTGCATTTGTGTTGATTGGCACTAATAAATATATAGGTCTTGTAGAGAACTGCATAGAATCACTACGGAAGCATCTTAAGATGCTTCCGGGAACAACTGTAAAATTCGTCGTTTTGACGGATCGTACCAGCTATTTGCCCGAAACTAGTGATGTAGAGTGCTACTATATAGACCATCTACCTTGGCCCCTTATCACCTTAATGCGTTATTACAACTTCTGCAAGTATGATTATGCCTTTAGTGATGTAGACTACATATACTATATAGACGCAGACATGCTTGCTGTGGGCGACATCGGCCCAGAAATCATTGGCAATCGAGTTGCCTGCCAGCATCCAGGATTGTGGGGGCAGCATCCTCAGCGGTTACCTTTTGAGCGTAATTCACATAGCTCAGCATTTATTGATATCAATAATGGTTACTGTAACTACTACTTTGGGGCATTACAAGGTGGCAGCAAAGAAGAATTTCTCAAGATGAGCCGTGTACTTTCAGTGAGTATTAACGCAGACCTCAAGGAAAATCGCATAGCCGTTTGGCACGATGAAAGCCAGATGAATAGATATTTCTTTGAGTTTCCGCCGGATGTCGTTTTAGGCAGAGAATTCGCTCACGTAAGCAAATGGTTTGGTGAACCGAATAGTGCTACGAAAATCGTAGCACTAGATAAAGACCATAATGAGTTTAGAAAGGAAAAACACTGATGTTGTATGTCATACCGCCTAGTGGCGTAGTCGAGCATGCTGATGGTCGAGTTACCGGCCCTCATAGGGTCGCTGAATACAAACCGGAGGTGTATGGGGATTACAGACCTCAAGGCTACCTAGGCAAAGATGGAAAAATTACAGATTGGGCAAATTCGGCGGTTTTTGAAACCGAGGAGGAGGCCGAGGCAGCTATCAAAGGATATAATGTATGAAACGCGGACCAAAGATTAAACTTCGTACCAGAGATGGAAAAGCGGTTGAAGAGAATAGCACTTATTACGTTGTAAGCAAGGAAGATTCCTTGCCCAAAGTGCAAGCAGTTAAAACGAGAGAGTATCCAGCCACTTCAGGCATGGTAAGACATCCACACATCTGGATCAGACGCACTGAGATTGGAGGTTGTAGCACCGTCACCCTTGACAGAGGAGAACAGTCATATTGCGTTTTTGCTGATAAAAGCAAAGCTAAGCGTTATCAAAAGTATTTGATCCAAGCAAAAGTACGTGAAATTCAGAATAGAGCTAACAATCAACTAGCGAGTTTACGAGCTTTATGAACCATAAAGTTGAAATATACGGTAACTATGCAGAACGTGTATTCCAGTGGTTCTTTAGTGCTATGGCCGATTGTGGCGGGGACGGCGGATCGGTAATGGTTTGTGGAAACCCAGGAGAAGCTGTCACAGCATATAAAATATGGCTATGGGAAAAGCATCCGTCCTACAAAAATAAGACCATATCATTTTCTGATTATTACAGTGTGAATGGCGACATCTTTCTCAATTTTGACCAAGAGAGCCATGTGTTTACCGCGAAGATGTGTGAAGCACTTTATGGCGAGCCAGTGTTTGTAATTAAAGAGGACTGTACCGACTTTGCGGGCAAAGTAGTATTAAAAGCTTTTGAACAAAATGTTCAAAAATGAGACCGAAGGTCTATAATATAAGTAGGCGTAAGAAAACGCCAAAAGGGTATTTTTAATGGCAACAGCAACGACTCCACGTAAGATTGAAACTCCATCCAAACCGGCTGCTCCAGCAGCCAACTCGGGCAAGCCCGCAGGGCGAACCTTTGAGAAGCGACCCAAGGTTGCTCTCTGGAAGCCAAACAAGGAAGGAAAAGGAAACGCGGCGATCTTTGAATATTCGGGCGAAAAGGCTTCGGTATTTGTTACGATGATGCCTCAAGTTCCCGGCGAACAACGTCGATTTGATCAGGCTAAGAAAGTTAACCTAAAGCTTGGTCCAAGTGATATCGGAGAGATTCTAGCCGTCTTGAACGGTCGTATCGAAGGTATCGGTCGAAAGAACGATGCTGGCTTCTGGAGCGGACTCCATCACGAGAGCCCGTCTGGGGTGACAAAAATTTCCCTCTCAAAGGGCGATTATGGCCTAGTCTTTAGAGTAGCCTCAGAGCGGGGCGAAGTTAAGACGGCAAACTCCGTTGGTATTTCCACCGGCGAAGCCGAACAACTTAAGGTGTTCTTGTCTCAGTGCCTGTGGCTAATGCAGTCCGCTGGAGCAAATGATCAGGTTCCACCCGAGCGAACACCTGATTCGGGATCAGGCGGAAACGCCCCAAACCCCGATGACCAAGTAGACTTTTAAGTCTAAGGAACCCCGATTAAATGTCGGGGTTTTTTATTTGGGCACTTCCAATATATCCAATAACCGTACCCGCTGCATTTTTAACGGGCTTGGCCAAAGCGGATATTTCAATAATAGTGCCGTCCGATTTTGTTAAATGATAATCAAGGACAAAGTCCTTTTTGAGGCGAATGGAGTTATCCCACGCTTCAACGACTCGTTCTCGATCTGATTCGAGAATGGTATTGGCCCAATTATATCCGACGAAATCGGCTTCTGGGCGATTAGTAGTGGTACACATAACGTCGTTGACGCTTGTAGTAGCTCCGAGAGCGTCTGATCGCCACTTTAAAATCCCCATCCGGGAAGCTAAAATATCGTTGGTAACACTAGTGCCCGCCACATTCTTTTCGATGTTGCTGATCTTATCGGCAAGGCTGCTGCCACCATTTGGGGTCACTTCTTTGTAGATAATATCTATTTTGTCTATTTTGGATATGACGGCGTTGACCTTGGTAAACACCTTGGGCTTTAAGAATTTGCTATAGAAGCCATAGACAACTCCCGCCACGCCAGCAACAGCACCAGTAATTTTAGCTATGAGTAGTAGTGTTTCTATCATACTAAATAATACACCGGTACCTGTAACAATATTTTAATATGCAATTAGATTAAGGGGACGCCTGAACAGGGGATCGGTTTACTGTTAAATTAGTAAACTTGCCAAGGGGACATACGTCTACCTGTGTTTTACACAGCACAAAGCACATACAAGGTGCCCCAGTCTTTGGATCGGTAGCCGTACACTGAGATGATGCTGTTAATTTTCCGTCCGTTTTGGTGGAAAACTCACACGCCCTACAAACGTCACGATTAGCAATAATTTCCTTATCGGAATATATGGTAACGCCCTCTAGGCATTTCAGTAGGCCAGTCACACCGTCTTTGAACCATTTTACCGCATCTGGTTGCTGAACCGCCGCCTTAAGCAAATTGCTACCAGCCGATACCGCTTTGCCAACTTCTTTCACACTACGACTTAGTTTATTTCCGCCACATGATCCGCACGCCATAATTCACCTCTAACAAGTATATAACCCGGTACCCGCAGTAAAGTTTGTTTGTTCGCTTGGCAGACCACATCTCCAAGGTAACTTAAAGTTCACTACATAATTATACTCGGTATTTCCGATAGTATCAAAATTACAAATTTGACAAGACGGCTGTTGTACAGAATAATTTCCAGATTCTGCAATCTGCACTCCTGGACCACGATAAAACCAAACCAATGCGTCCCCATCGTAAACCCAAGAATCACAATCTCCCAGACACTCTTCTAAAACTCCACCGCCTCCACCAGCACTAATCCCCAACTCAACAGTTCCAATACCCATACCGCAATCACCACTAACAGAGGTCCCCTCGTAAGACTGATCAACGGTTAATGACCAAGTATTGGAACCATACCCGCAGGCATTTATTCCTTGTGCGGACGTTTGATTTCTGACAGCTTCCGCAAAGGTAGATCCGATTAAATCACAGGATCCTGGTAGTGAAGCACATGGATTTGTGCACGGATAATTAGTATAGCTAGGATCTATTCCTGAAAATGGAATATAATTGTTCGTTAAATCACCAAAATTAGTAAAACAACTTAGATCAACTACGTCTGTTATTTCGCATGGAGGATTATCGCCACCAAGAGAGCAGCAATTAGCAAAGCATCCGTGGCACGTACCTTCTCTAATAGTTACAGTAGTAACAGAACCATTAGCACCCCAGCAACACTCAGAACCGACATATACCGGAAGACATCCGTCGAAAGGATCATATATGTATCCGGCTATGTTGCTAACACTAGTATATTTAGAAGCTTCTGTTGTTTTTTCGATACTATATGTTCCATCGTAACACGGAACTTGGATACCCCATGGAGTATTATGGCAATCGCATCCGCCAGGAGATCCAAAGTGGATGTCGGTGTCATCGGCACAGCAACTCAATATACCATTTTCAGTATAAGTTGCACTTATGGTTTGACTAGATTGACAGTCTCTCTGTGGACCGTCGGCTTCGCAAGAATCTTCCGCACAACCAAATCCACAGTAACAACATCTACTGTTGCAGTCTATAACCATTTTTTTGCAATCGGCCGTATTGCAAAGGCCCGAAGCGTCAAAATCCTTAATAAATGGTCTGATATGAGCATAAAGCTTATTGGCCGGAGCATCGGCAAGAAAGCACGGCCATCCTTCCCTATCGTTACCGGCAGGAACGATATATTCCGGAGGTACCTGTGGCCACAACGGTCCAATGGAATCGTAAGGGGCATTTCCGTCGTGGGGACTACCGCAAGGAGTAAAATTACCCGCGAATGGGCTGGGGGAACCGCCGTCAAAAATATTTACATTAGTGGTACAGAATGGCTTATCGACACGCTCTACTAAGAATGCGGTTGGCGGCCAAGTCCTAGGAATATCTTCGCGTCTTACTATGGTAATATTGTCCGGATCTATATACTGACACCAACCGTCATACGGTGATGTCATCCAGCAATTCGATTCCTCACCAGTAATAGTGCGATAAAAAGCTGTACACCCGTGTTCTCTAGTAGTATATCCTATTTGCCAAGTGCTGGCAGGTAATGATGGATCGGTTGGGCAACGAGCAGTATCGCAAAAACCACCAGAATCCGGGTCTATATAGCAAGATCCAAAAAAGCAATCATCTCGATTCGCGTCACAAATAAACTGATTTGGAACCTTAATCAAGAATGGAATGTTGCATGCACTATGGAGATTGCTCTGGCACATATAGAATCGTGGCGACGATAGTGTAGTGCAATCGACCTGTTCTTCTTGATTAAACGGGTGATTTATTTGAACCGGCGGACCATCTTCGCCACATGCGACCACCGTACTGCAACTGCAACGTTGTGCTTTAATGAACCATTCGGTTTTACACTGATAACTTTGGCAGCCATATGTCAATAGCCATCCAGTATCAGTATAATTATCACCATCACAGTTAATCCTTATAGGTGGATCAATGCGGGCAGCATCTGGGCACAAGCATCTATTAAGATATCCATCGTTACACGACTCTGTAGAAGTAGCAGTGCTACGATATCTAATCCAAGCAGTAACATCATAGCTACCAGTCCATATATTGCCAGTAGCCGCCGAATTTATCGGTTCGATATATCCAGAGGGCGAATCATCTAGATAAATGGTTCGTGGCAAAATACCAGTAGAGGCGAAAATAGGTTGATACTGTAGTAGTGGATTGGTATTTTGAGTAAATCTAATGCTATTGATTTCGGTAATGAAATCATCGACCGTATAACCGGTGCCCTTGATAGTATTTAAACCGGTAGAAGCTAAAGATACTCCGGCACCAGTTTTAATGTCGATATTCAATACGCGATTATTTACCCAAATATCGAGTCTACCGGCGGTTGGCTCATAATTACTTCCGGTAGCCTTGATAAGCGTAGCTACAGTTTCTTCATCACCTGCCATCGCCAACCAATATGGGCGGCAGTTTTGGCGGGCCACAAAATCATAACTAGCCGCCTTGGGCATCTGATTTGTTTTAAAGAGATTGGGCGGGAGCGATATTTCCTTAGTTGGAGCACCCGTGAATCCCGAAAACGCATTTGGCTTAGTGAAAGTGCTGTCAGTAATCATATTGGTCCATCTTTGTGGATTGGGCCAAATAGAAGAAGCACTGTAACCATACTCGTCGGTTGATGGGTCGCCTACACTATTGAATTGATAAGGCCCACCATTCTGGCGAAATACGTCTGCCAGTTCCGTAGTCAGATTATTAATCTTTGAAAGCGGTAAACGCAAATCGCCGCTAGAGCATGCCCCGCAAAAATTAAAGACTGAGCAGATCTGCCCGCTCACCTCAACAGTACGAATTGCATTGACATCATCGATGAAGTTCTGTACGGTTTTACCACTAGGATTATAGTGGAGAATTGTTATCCCGCTGCAATCGTTACCAGAGGCCAAGGTAAAGGCAGATGATAATGTGCCAACATCAATTCTGCCCAAAAACTGATCTATAAAGCCACCGTCCGCTGACGACATCCAAAAAGGTACAAACTTGTAGAAAGTAAAACCGAGCGTTATACCGGTCGTTGCAGTCCAAGAACCGGCAGTTTTAATATAACCAGATGGTGAGTAATTATGGCCACTGAAAGCATTATTGGCCATATGGTTATTACTTACGTTAGCGGTTAAAGCAGGATGCGGTTCATTTATGAGAGAATCATAATAAGACCCAAACGGCCCCCAAGAAACTTCCTTAGAAAAAGAGGGTACGAACAGTTCCGGAATACAGTTTCCCGGAACACCGTAGGCACACCCGCTGACATCGCCAAAGTCACAATCAGGGACTAGAAAGACTGATTTAGTTTTAGTAGGATCGTCGAAGAATCGCCCTTCTTTGCCGAAAGTGAAAAAGAACGGATTAACCTTGTAGCAAGGATTTGAATTGTCTATACCATCAGTAGCTACAATGGTGTTTTCAACGTATTCGAATTCGGAACCGTAAGTATCCCTGCCGGGATAATTCTGTGTAGTTCCTAAATGAACGCCCTTTTGAGGACAGCACTGAATATTCTCGTTGAGAACGGCATAACCATTAAAACCACTTGGACTCACGTAGTTAGGATCTTCATACGGACATGTAGTGTGTCTATACGGTACGTATGTATAGTTCAGACCTTCATTACCGAAACCATTAACGTACTCGCCATACTTGAAAACGGGAGCGTCTGGCGGTCCAGAAGTAAATCCATCGTCTGAAACCAGCAAGTATCTTATACTTAGTCTTGGTTGATCGACTCCGCATTGTTCACCCTTAAAGGTGATGTAGAAGATCTTATCGTTTTCAGAGAAGTTGTCTTCATCTTCTATACATTCTATTTCAGATAGCTCTGGAATATTTCGCAATCTAGTCTGCAAAATAGAGGCGAACAATGCCGATGAAGATGTGAAGTCGCAAAAGGCGGTTTCTTGACTTCCCCATCTGAGATAGATGCCGGGCAACTCGTGGCTAAGTTGCGTTGTTCCAGCGGCAGCCCGCTGATATGTGCCATGCAGAATACAGTCGGTTATACCGGAAGGATGGATATTATCCAGATCGAGCGTATACGCTGGGGTTCCACCGGGGGCATAAGCATTTACAGCGTCGGCTAATGCCTGTACTGTTGAATAATCCGAGTAGTTGAAGGTATTGTTGTAAACTGTATTGGTCGGAGTGTAACGTACGGCCACCCGAAACGACGTAGAACTAAAAACGCCTGTGGAGTTGGCATAGTTAGCATTAAGAGTTAGTCTGGCGGCATTACCGTTGGTTTCTGTTAAATACTGCCAATTTGGAAAAGTGAGTTTTTGGCACTCGCAAACATACGAATCACCTTCACAAATAGAACGAGTGTTAATGAACTTTCGGCGAGTTAGGCTGCATTCTTCGTAATCCTTACAAGCATCCGAAGGCAAAAGATATGCTTGGCAAGGTATAGCTTCCCAATATTCTCCATTGTTATCACAGCAGCACTGGCTCAAAAAATTTGAGCGTGTAAGCAAGAAACCGTTTTGAATAACAAGCGTATCGCCCATTATGAATCCGTATATCCTGTAATCAAACCATGCATGATATGCAAGGTTCTAGTTCCACCACCAACTTTTGCCAGATCTATATCTCCGTGATAGCCGCTGGCAAAATGTATCGTCCTGTTTCCGCTGGCAGACACCAACGAGGTTGTATTGGGGCTCGGCCCAATGTTCATGATGCTACCATCATTATTTACACTAAAGCCCACACCACTATTTGAAGTTCTAAAAGAAATGGCCGAACCAGTGAATGAGTTTGGTCCGCCTAGATCAAGTAAAGATCCACTGGTAGATGTGGTGCCGGTGGCATGGAACGAGGTAGCCTGCATTTTACCAAAGTTATCTACTTTGGCCAAAACCGCGTCCGCCAAGCTTAACCAAAGCTGTATAGGATTGGTGTAACTGCCATCTTCATATTGGCGAACAATGAGCGGGGCATAGGAATCATTGCCTAAAGCACCAGTTGAGGCGATCGTACCATCGATAAATACATCTGTATGATGTGTTGTTCTATATCGATCAAAGCCAGCAATCTTTGTTCCGGACGAGGATATTGCTATGCCATGGGGACTTATTTTATATATGCCCGTAGTAATATCATCCGAAAATCCGACAGACGGTCTAAAAGCAGCCCCGCTAGGGACTCTGATGCCACTGGCAAAGGTTTTAAGACCTAAAGTAGTCTGCTGCGTGCTTAAATCGAGGAATGTTTTGCTGCTCGCCCCGGTGCCACCTTGGGCAAGGCTCAAGGGGACGGTCAGGCCCTGCATCTCGGTTATTGTATTATTAACGCCTCCGGCCGTAAAAAGTACGCCGCTCGCGATTCTAATATCGAGATAGTCGCCACTCATGGCAATAGCTATGCCAGTACCGGCCCGTAATGACGCTTGAAGCAGTTCTGTAGATCCTGAAGGATCACCTATTAGAATGGTTCCAGATCCGTAAGAGGAAAAGCTTGTTCCGCCGTAACTTGCCCCAAGAGGTTCGCTCGTAAGGGTTGTTGCAGACAAGAAACCGTAGTCGGAGACAACATATGGATCAAGGATCGAACTTACGCCCGGATCGGTAGTGTCGCCCGTAGCACTTGAACATTGTACGGTGCCCGGCGGTTCGGATATGTAGATGCTGTAGCCTGGGCGATTGTTGATGTTGGCGTGAACGATGAAGCAAAAGTCCCCACTAGCTAGTGGGTGGACCTTGTACGTATCCCCATAAGGCTTTGGTCCTACGTGAATGACGCCAGTAACCAAGGCTTGATTGGCTACACCATCAAAGAATGAAGCATCATAGGTCAAACCGCTTGCAAACACCGCCACGCTATTATCGGTGATAAGCGTTCCACTGGAATAAGCTGCTCGGATTCTACCTGCGTAGACGCTATTAGGAGGAGTCCATACTCTACGGTGCAAGTCCCATCTAAGATCTAAGGGACCAGCATTCCATAAAGAATATGGCACCTGGGATCCGTGTGCTATTGCGGCAAAGCCAGAACCTAGAAAAGAGCTTCCGGGTCCAGTCGCAGAATATACTCCAGAGTTAGTCCAAGCTGTGTTACTATTCGGAGACGGCTGTCCGAACTGGTCATATCCCCAACCCACAAGGGTCATCGGATTTTTCAATCCGAACGTTCTTACGTTCTCTGCCTCAATAGACACTTCTAAATCGGCTGGGCGTACATCGCCATAAACTATACCTTCGGCCAGAGTGTTTCGCCCAAAGGGATTTAATCCAGAGGTATCTGCTCCTGCCGCTGTCCACAAACCACTAGGAAGCCCTTGTCCAGAGGCATAAATGCTTTTGCGATATCGTGGAACACCAGTCGCAGAAGTCTTTGTGGTAAAAGGCTTAAGGATAGAAGTGAGATCGCCACCATACACTTCTTCGTATGGTTGTTGATCGGGCGACAAAAATTTGTCGAAATCCTCCCGTCCGCCTAAAAATGATTTTTCCCACGACATGATTAAATCCTATAGTTTCCGCTGGCGTCGGCCGGTTTGACAACACCCATAAGTTGTGTGGTAGCTTTTGCCCCACCACTATTCTTCAACTTGCTCTTATCGCCAATAGCCTCTTTGATCTCTCTTCGAGTATTGACTTGTCCACCATCTTCAATCTTCTCAACCCTCTTATTTATATCCACTAATTCACGTTGAGAATAAGAAATCTTATTCTGGTTTCGAATAATCTTATCCCACAGCAGTTTGCTATTACGAACATTAGGTAGGGCAAAAGTACGAATTGTATACGAGGTCGTGAGCCCGTCGATTCCGTATTGGATCGAAATAGAGGTGATATTGCCGTTATCGCCAATGTTTTCACCGAGATTGTAATCTGGCAAGCCAGCAATATTCAAATCGGCACTGTCAACAATGTAAGCCGTACTGACAACCTTAGCTGCCGTCTGATTACCTGCCGATTCAAGATAGCTATAGCCGCCGAAGGTGGCAGGTTGCAAGTCGCTATCAGTTACCAAATTGATGCCCAGGGGCTTAAGTGCTGTATTAGCCCAAGGACCAAAGTTCTTGGTCGAAAATTCAACCGGGATAAAGAATCCGTAGGTTTGGGCGGCAGAATCGATAACGTATGGGCGAGCCGGGGCCAAACCATAAACATTATTGTCGTTTAGATTCTTCATGAGACCATAACGATCGATCTGCGATTGGCTGTAGCCCATTGCAAAGAGGAATTCTTTGTAAGCGTGCTGATCAGGATTACCGCTAGTAGCGATGGTGCCCTGCACGATAGTCGGTAGAGAAACGATGAATCGGCTTGGTTTCTTTTCGTATACTTCAACCTGAATTGGCAAACAAAGTTTACCATTGTCGATACAAACTTGATCGGGAGGAATAATGCTCGTATCCACTGGATAACGCATATTGGTATTGCCAATAGCATTATTATAATCTCTAATACTGACGAAGCTGCGGAGTTTATTCTGCTCGTCTTTAAATGTAGAACTTCTTAGTGCTACCAGCACATCGTGGTTATTGATACCGCTTGGAGCACTCATAATTTCAGCCCAAGCTGCACCAACAGGAGCGTACTCCAGAGTAGGATAGTTCGAGGTGGAAGCATATCCGTCGTGTTCCCAACGACTATTGTTAGCAAAAACCGAATGTGATACGTTAGATGCCAATATCCACTGCTTACCGTAATAGGTATCAGCAGTTGTTCTGAAATTCTCATACACGGCGTTAATCAAAGCATTAGTGTATGGATCGCGATTACCCCTTCCGCTAGGGCTGATTACGCTAAGTCGCAACGATCTCTGGAGATCGGTTTTGGTGTTTATGATGTTTTCTAGATCTGTGGGAGATCTAAATTCTGCATTCATAATGCCTAATTGCTGGGCAGCGACCTGATCTTCTTTGTAAAACATGGCTTCCCAGGCTTCTTGACTATATAGTGCGGCCCGCATCATATTCTCTGTAGCATAGTAGCCGGTAACATCAGTAGGAGTTGGTCCGGAAACAGACATAACCGCAGGAAATATGTTGGGGGTGAACGTTCTATTAATGGTGTACTTGTCGTAACTCACTCTGAAAGCCGAGCTGTTTAGTGCATTGTTAACGCCAGAGCCATAGATGTTATCTAACAGAACAATAGCTTTGCGAGCGGCAAAGATGCTTCCTTGCGAATAAACGGCAGATCCATCGTTCGCACGGCCCCAATACGGTAATACTTCTCCGTTAGCACTGTTGTATGATGTCCACAACGTTAGTGGCGGCCCACTAATAACTGCCGCATTCGAATCAAGCCGCAGTTCTTTGCCTCGCGAATAAGATATGCGTGTACCGCTGGCCGTGGCTCCAGCGATAAAATCATCTATTCCAGACGGATCGGACGCATTAAGACGTTTAATTGTTGCTATCTGAATGTTGTTAACAACGCCTATATCTGTACTGTACCCGGTAGGAGTAATATAGCAATAGTAATCAAAGCCCTGATCTTCTCCAACTTGAGATAGCAATTGTGCCAATGATACAACATTTGCCTTGATAGTATACCAAGGTGGTATTCCCGTTGGATTAAGAACGCCCGTACCATCGTTGAAATCTGGCGAGAATATCAGATTGAATCTCTTGTCGAGAACGTTTATTGTTGTACCGGTAGATGCTAAATAGTTTCTAACATTTCGGAAGATAATTCCATTATCTGTTAGCCCTGCCCCGCTTGGCGTTCCGTAAAAGGCCCAAGAATTTAAAATATTGGCGTAGTTGGATCCGCTGGCGTTAACGACACCGGGACCAATAACCACCGGTATATTCTCGAAGAGAATGCGTGGATCAGCCATTCTAACGGTGTAGGACAATCCGGCTGTACTATAGTTCTCTAGCCAAGACTGTATGATGCCAACAAACTTAAATTGACCGATTGTTATGCCGGAGGTTTTACCGGGTTCCAGATTGGCTAAATCAAAACCGGTAGCGTTATCAGCTATAGCTTCTGCGTCATAACCCGGAATAACTTCTAATTCTACTGTAGACGGAGTCGAGTTTAGTCCTAATTGGGCGGTAAGACGCTTTAGGTAACCTCCTCCAAAAATAATCTTGCTTGTAACGTCCTGTTGGGGCATTATTAATCCTCGTCATCCATATCCACAACTTTACCAGCAAGTTCATGCTTGCTGTCGTTTAGATATTTAATCTTTCCATCTTCGATTATACCATGACAATACACTTCGTTTTCTTCGCGAATAACAAATGAGGGATGGAAAGTGGGCGAACTAAAGTTCCCATTAAAATGCCAGCGAGACTCTGGGAGTCCATGATGGGAACGGCAGGCAGGACAGTAAAAGATATACCGCTTATCACTACCGTCTGCGTTGCTGGCAATCCATATTCTCATGCGGTGCCCGTTTCTTGAACATATGCCCAACCGTCCTTTTGATTTCTGATCCGTCGCTTAATTGTCTCGCGACAGACGTTTAAGGATTTAGACGCTAAGGATAAGCTGTCATAAGTTATTCCGTTAATTATAACCTTTAAGCATTTTGGATGGTTACTATTCGGTCTGCCCAACATTTTTTCACGAAAAGAAACCTTCGACGGAAGTGATTCACCAAAAAGCGGTAGATTGATCTCGTTTTGACTATCATTTAAGCAATCATAATACTCTGACTTAGTCAAATATTTCCATCCGTCAGGCCATCCACACCTTTTATATTGTTTCAAATACATACTTAAAGTTCTCTCGGAGGTTTTTTCTCCTAATGCCGCTTCTTTTACTGTGGGATATACGCGATAATTTACCATTATTGGCTTAGCTACAGTGTTGTTAATAGAAGTTTTAGTTCCTTTTTTGCTTTCACTAATAGCTCTTGACCAAGTCGGAGTTCTTTTCAGCTTTTTCATTCGTTCAGAATGTTTGGCGGCTTCTTCCGGACTAGGAGCACAAGCTTCTCCCCCTTCTGTTTTGTTCACAAGAGTCCCGGTTCCTAGGTCTTTACGTCCGTAAAAAGAAATTAAGAACTTCTCTAAATCATAAGCCTCGTCCTCGCTTGAGGTTATAAGTATTTTTTTAATGATTGGCTTTAAACCAGCATTTTCTAGGTGTTTTATAACTGCATAAAGATGTGGATTTCTAGCCCTTTTAAGGTGTTGTCGATAACGCGATCCAGAGCCCTTGCCGACGTAAAAAACATCGTTATTATCGGGTCTGATATAAATGTATGTATAATATTTCATATTAGTAAACCAAACTAAAGTTACGTGTATAAAATCCCGCTCTATAGTTCCAGTTTTCTTGATCGGATGCAATCCACCACCCACTACCGTTAATTCCTGCTGGAAGCATTCCGGCAATTATACCACTAGCAACTTGAGCGGGCAACGTCTTATCTGAATAAGAATAATAATAAGGGCTGCCCGCTTTAGGATACAAGGTGAGGGCAATATTGATATTTCTTCGGTGTTCGGTGGTACTGGCTATATTCTGAATAATTGGTCCAGACAATCTACCTGGAATCAACTGTATCGCGAATAAAGAATTAGGATTTACGTCTTCAACGGTCACATCCTCAACCGCGACTATTCCAGACGAAGTAGGGGGATTATTATTAAAGGTTACGTTATAACCGAGTCGCCCAGCGGCCTGCTCAGTAGTAATTGCCTTACGAACAAACCCACTACCCAGGGTTGGCGTATTACTGCCAAGTAACGAATACTCAGCATTAGCAAGAGTATACAAAGTAGACTTTATAGCGTTCCAGCCTGTACGGGCATTATCCATCTTCGTGACTGGATTTGTTCCGCTAGCGAAGCCAATAATCTGCCCATTCATGGACACGGTACACGGCAGACCAGCTTTAGTGCTATCGGCGGGAGCGTTGTCGGTAGACAGTTCCACCGTGTAAGTATGCTGATAATTGGTGTTAACACCGCTCGTGTACGCAAATGTTTGCGAATAGGTTATTGTGCCATTTGCCTTATTAAATCCGACAGTGCTATTTAGGGGCAAATTGCTGAAAAGCGTACTAGGCGGTACAACCGTTGGATACGCGAACGCTAGAGTCTTGATAATACCGCTTGTAGCCGCCCAACCAGAGAGAGCGTTGTCGAATTTAGTGTAGTTGGATCCGTCGCCGCTATAGAAATCATCCGGCGTATATCCTTCAATGCTTCCGTTGATTGTAACTGTGGGGTTATCTTGTGTTTGCGTGTACGAAACATCGTATGTATGGCGGTAGTAAGTTCCGGAGTTATTGACGAATTGAAGGTTGTAGTTGATGGTGCCATTGTTATAATCAATATCTAAAGAGGTTGTTGTGGGTTGGCCAATAGCACCAACAGTGGAGCCCAAGGTTCCAGACACTTGTGCCCAATAACCGCTAGCGTTTGCCAACTTATTCGTCGGATTATTACTTACGTCTAATCCTGTGATACTACCATTGATATTAAAACGATATACAGATGGGCCACCATCGCCCAATTTGTTTGGTTCAAATGTCTTATTGACGCTTCTCGTCTCAATGTAATTATTCTTGTTAAAAAGATAGCGTTGTGAAAGCGAATATTCTCCGCCCAACTGGTTAATGCTTTCTTCTTCAATCAAGTTGTAGGCTACGCCCGAGTTGTACACCAAGCCAGTAGTACTGATAATATCGGTGAAACCAGTTGTGAATGGAACATTATCGCGACGAAAACGGACCCAACTTCGGGCATTCTCCCAAGGACGCATAGAACCGCTTGGGCCGTAGGCGAAGCCCGCTTGGGCGGAAATTGTTCTACTGATCTCAAGAACTTCGCTACCGTCTTCTCGTTCACGAATAGAATAACTATCAGAAACCGACTGTAGATTTAGCCCTTGATAGCCAGAGGCGTAAAATACAAACTCCGAGTTGCTATTAACCTTATTGATTTCTGGCGTCTCAAGAGAAGCATTATAGTCGCACTTGATAACCCATGGACCAGGAGCAAAGCTTATGTTAGTAAGCTTAGGATAGCACTCTACAGGCTCTAAACCGGGTGGAGAATAAGACAGCTTCCAGCCCGTTGCCGATAAGCCTTCACGTAACCATTCCTGCTTACGTAGTATACTATTAAAGCGATCCGTATCGCTAGACATAGTTTCATCTGGCGGATCACCAGCAGCAGTATACCATCCGTTACTTCTGGGCGAACCCTTGTGAGGCAGAAGGGTGCCATCTAGAGTAATATCGTAAGAAGCGTTGAGTGGACTTCCGTCACTAGCAAAGCTCATTCGCTTGTTAATGTTAACAATCGGGGCAGGAATGAGTTTTTTGTCACCAATATGAAGAGGCATGCTTATCCTTTACACTAATGCTTTTGGCAAATTAGCTTCGAAATTATTTCGAACTTCCGGTCCAACCACACCAAGGGCCGACGCAATCGCCGGAGCAACGGCTTGGATAATAGCATTATACACACTATTGCCCGCTAACTTAAGAACATCGGGAGCACTGATCGCGACGTTTACCTGAATAGGCGAGATGTCTAGCTGAGTACGAACCACCGATTCTCGGGCTTCGCCCGAAATGAGCTTCTCTAATGTTCCGTTATACTTTTCGAGAGACTTGACGGCTTTTTCAAAACCAACGTTTAGGGAATCTACAGATTTTACAAAGATCGTATCGTCGCCGTTCTTCTTAAAGGGGTTCTGGAATTCCCGTCTAAATAGAGGTTCCTGCTCAGGACGTTGGAATCGAGGATCTGTAGGACGAGTAAGCGTAGGGCGACCGTTAGGATCGGTAAAGGCTGGGGCCGGACCAAACCGGAGAGGAGGCGTGAATGGATCGATGGCAGGAGCGGTAGGAGATGGGGAAGTAGGCTTAGTAAGTCTTGGATTGGGAACAAAACGATCTACCGGAAGACTTGTTTTTGGTGCGTTGGTAGGATTGAGAAGAATTCCCTTAGTAGGATTAGATTTTGATGGTTCGCTGTTCTTTACAAGCTTTTCAAATAGCTGTAGAGTGGTTTTGAACCAAGCTTCTTCCGGCGTATAGAAAACGCCATTTCTTGGGCCGTTATTACCCAACTCAAACAGAGACTTGGCGGATTGAGGAGTAGAAGATCCAGCCGACTGCGACTGATTTGAAGCGTTGCCAGATGTGGTACCGATAATAACTGGTATAGGCGGAGTTAACTTAGTAACGGCCGCAGCAATATCCTTAAGAGGATCTAGCGATAGATTAATTTGATTCAATCTAGATAGCTGTTCCTGATAGAATTGTTGTTCAATAGGAATTAACTGAGCCTGGGCCTTTAGCAGTGTAAGTTGCTCATTACGAAGTGTCTGCTCCAATGCGGCAGCAGCAGCCTGTTCACTACGTAGGCCCTCAACCTGTGCAGCAATAGCCGCCTGTGATTCATCAAGAGTCTCACCGGTAAACTCGCTACGAATAGCTGCCAAGAAAGTAGAGCCTAGCTGCTGATTAATATCGCCTAGGATCTTAGATCCTGATACGCCACCTCCCAGATCAAAATCTCCCACAGAAGATAAGAGTTTCTGCAAATCGGTGAACTGAGTGTCGCCGAGCGACTCCAGACCGTTCTTTCGGAACTCTCGTAGAGCAGAAATACCATCCGCAAGACCCTTGACGGTAAACTGCGTAACAGCCTGACCGGCCCCCTTAATTTGATCGCGAAGCGTAGTAAAGGCACCGCGTAGCGAGTCTGAGGCACGCGAAGCATCGCTCACCTTGTTATCAAGCTCAGACAGTCGCTGCCCTAGGCTTTGCTGTAAATCTAAGAAAGTATTTAGGGCGTTGTTCGCTCCTTGGGCAGCGGTCTTGCTTCCGCCAGAATCTTGGGCGGCAGTATTTTGACTATTACGATCATTAGCCGCACTAATGAGTTGTTGAATAAACTGCGGCGTTCCGCCAAACTGACGCTGGCTAGCATCGCCTGCGGCAGTACGGCCCGAGTTTGTTTGCGATTGAACGCTTCCAACCTCATTGATGAAATCAAGCTGTTCGGTCAGTCTATCGCGGAGCGTTTTGGCAAAACCGCTAATATTCTGATCAGCTTCAAAAGAAGCTTGGCCTAGGCTCCTGATACTGGCCTTTAGACCATTCTCTATTTCCAATCGCTGATTGAATAGTTCGGCGTCCTTGCGTGCCGCCTCAGCAACCTTCTCAAGAGCTTGGGCGATACCCTGACTGCCGACAAGTTCAGCTACAAAATCTCTAACAGATCCGCCGCCCAACTTGTCTAGATCTTTCAAGACATCTTGTATGCTTCGGCCGCTCGCCTCAGCCAAAAATTGAACTTGAGCTTGGAATTCTTTACCGATACCACTCTTATCAACCTCGGTTAACAACTGATTAAGTGTTGTTTCAAGCGATCGGCGACCAGAAGCTTCATCAGTATCTTTAATATCCTTATTTAGCTCAGCTATTTTTTCAACAGTATCAAATATACCCTTGTTGTTAAGAGCACTGCTCAAGCCTTTAGCTAGCTTATCAATACCATCTTCAAAGTCAGCAAGAGGATCTAAGCCGCGAGCTTTGAATAGATCGCGATTGCTAGAAGGAAGTTTGATTTTGAATCCGGCATTTGCGTCGGTTAGAATACTAGCCAAAGCATCGCTTTGCGATCCCAAGCCCTTGAAAACTTCAGTTAGACTGTCCGAGACTTTTCTAAAGGAAGATTTAATCGATGTTAGCTGATCTTTGAAGCTGAGACCGTTGAAAAAGTCTTTTATTCTCTTCGAGACTCTGCCTGTTATATCGGCCGCATCAATACCGTCAACCAATTTTTTGGAAAAAGATCCTGTAACTTCATCAAAAAGCTTGGCGAATTCTTCTGGATTTGCCGATTGGCTAATTCCAGCAGCATCCGCCAAGAATCTTGTTACAGCAACGATGAGTTGTTGATTTAGACCCTTCTCTACAGTTTTTAAGACTTCGTTATTACCAAGATCCAAACTCGTGAGATCTGTTGCTTTAAAAAGTTCTTCTTGAATAGCTTGAACTTGCTTGAACAAAGATTCTTCGAATACAAGTTGACCAGTATCTTTATCTAGGTTTGACAAACCTTCTAAGCGATTGCTTATAGCACTAGACTGTCGAGGAGCAATAGTTTCTCCTATTGATCCACCTATTCCAGCTAGTGCAGAACCTTGAGTGATAGCACGTATAAAATCTCCAGCTATCTTGGCCGTTATAGCATTTCCACCGGTTAGTACAGAACGAATAAATCCCGGCGATATATCACTGCTAGTAACCGCACCAATTTTTTCAGAAGATGTTTTGGCGGCGGCAACCTTAGCTTCTAGCAAAATACGGTTCTGTTCATCAACGCTATCAGAAATAGTTTTGACTATTCCTGCAACCGCACCAATACCAGCTCCACCGAGGGTACCAATTCCAGGTATCACAGAACCCAGTGCGGCACCAGCACCGGCAAATCCAGCTATATCTGAAACGCCCTTACCTATTTTAGCCGTTCTGGGATTAGTCGATTGAGCAAGACTACCACCGATTACCGATCCAACCAGTGGTAAACCAAAACCCAATCCAGGTCCAGCAAATTCTCTGATACCCCGTCCTATAGACGAAGTTAGTTTTTGACCAACGGTCGGTCCAATAAATGCGTTGGGAGGCAGCGGTCCAGACACACCTTGAAATGCCTTACCGATTTTTCGAGGTTCTAATATATTAGAAATATTTCCGGCGAAACCACCAACCGCAGCACCTATACCTGTCTTGTTAACAACCTGCTTTCCAATGGCTCCCACAGCTCTACCAGCAAACACACCGCCGACTGCCAACAGAAGAGGAGCTAGAGGTTTCAGGGCAGTTACAAGCTTATTGGCTTGTGCAATAATATCTGCCAAACCAGACACAAAAGCTTTCACCCCTTCATTATTAATGAAAGAAGTAAATAGTTCGTTGGTAGACTGGCGAATACGATTTAAGCTAACGCCAACGTCATCAAGACGCTTTTGAATAGATCGATCTAGAGATCCAGCAACTGCGTCTCTAGTCTTAGCTAGATCGCTCTGAATTTTTGGATCTCCGATTTCACGGAGCAAAGCTAGCAATCGGGCGAACTGTCTTTCGCCGGTCAAGTTCTCAGCAATCTGAATCTTTTGTATTTCGCTAAAATTTCCGTTACTGATAATGCCGCTAAGCTGTGTTAACTGATCTACAACTCCATCAGCAGTTACACCAAGCAATCTCAAATCCTTTTGAGATCTTGGGGAAAGCAACTGGGCGATGCTGGTCTTAAAGAACGTACCAATTGTTTCAGCAGATTCACGGGTTGATGATCGAAGCACCGAAGACAACTCGACAAGCTCTCTAAATGATCCGCCAGCCGTAGCGAAAGCCGAACCACCACGCTTAACGATTTCGAAGATGTCTTTTGATTCGATAGCAAAATCAGCAGCAAACTGGTTGACCAGGTCTAGGATATTCGCCGTATCACTCAGTTCTTTATTAAACTGGCCAAAGATAGCTAGCAAACCGTCAGTGGTTTCTTCGATGCTACCGAAGGTAGCCGCCAGTGGCACTTTAGCAATAGCCGCATTAAACTTCTGTAGATCTGCCGAACTCTTACCAAAACCCGCCTGAGCAAGCGTCTGAGTTGCTTTAGCGATTTCAGTACCCGCCACACCAGTTTGTGTTGCAAGATTAAGAATTTGGGTAGTGATCGTTCCGATCTCTTTAGCTGTTACGGTAGAAACCTGTTCCAACTTCGTGATCTGTGCTTCAAACTCTAAAAAGTCATTGGAAGCTCGTCTAATGGAGCCAATAACACTATAGATTAGCGAAGTGCCGATCAAGAACGCAGAATATCGGCGGAAAGCAAGTGTGGCCGCTTTACCCAGGTTTTCCAAAGAAAATCTGTTAGCGATAATTGCTTGGTTGAGTTTGTTAGCCTCTTTGGTAGCTCTCACCGCCCCCTTAGTAAAATCATCTGGTGGGGGCGGAGGTGGACCCCCGCCGCTGGGACCGCGAGCACGGCCATTTTGGTAATTCGAGATGGCTTTGGTCTTGGCGTCAATAGCCGCGTCTAAATCTTTCAGATTTCCGCGATTAGCATTTCTACCGGCGGAATCAGCCAACGATGACGCTTTATTATAAAGCAGTATTAGATCGCGAAGCTCGGATTTTTGCTTTCTTAATGTGGCAGTAGTTTCGTTCTCGTACTTATTACGATCGCGAATATACTTAGCTGCGGCTGCCGCATCCCTTTTACCTTCTGCCCCCTGCTCTCTAACGGCCTTAGCACGACTAGCATCAGCTTGCTTCTGTGCCGCCGCAAGATCTGCCGCATCTTTTAAGGCTTGGGCTGTAGTCGCTTTAGTATCACTTACACGCTTACGTTCAGAACGAGTTTTTGCTCGTTTCTCAGCGGCCCGAACTTCCGCCTCGCCAGCAGCTTCTACACTTTTAACAAAAAGATCGTTTTGCCGCTGTGCTCTCTCAACAAAATCACCGTAGCTCTGAGAAGCCTTACGTCCTGCCTCTAAAGCCTTGGTGCGTGCAGTTAACGCCGCCTCTTCCTGCTTGTACTTATAATAAGCAGTCTTAGCTGGTGAACTCTGAACAAACTTCTGACTTTTAGCTGTTTCCGCTGCTGCGGCCTGTATTTCTTTCTGTTCCTTTTTGTATCTAACTAGTGCTGTTTTGCCTGGAGACGCCTCAACAAATTTTCGACTTTTCTCTTCTTCTCTTGCTTTTTGTAAAGCCGTATTACCTTGCGATTTGTTTAAAAAGCTTGCCGTTCTTTCAGCTTCTCTAGCTTTGCTCAAAGCCGTACGATTTTGCGATTGATTTAGAAAATCTTGGGTTTTCTTGAGTTCTTTTGTCTTAGCGGTTTGCTTCTCAATCTGTCGAGAAGCAAAATTTGCTCCCACCTGACCAACAATTGCATTTGCCTTTAGATCAGCCTCGTCTTTTTGTATTGGTGCATTACGAACCTTAGCTTCTTGTAATAGAGCTGAGGAGAAAAGTTTCTTAATCCTTTCTACTCTTCCTTCTAGTCTCTGAAGTTTGGGTCCGTCAGATTCGCCAATAGCAGCGAATGTTTTATTCAATCTGTCAGTTAATCGAATAAGTGGAGTAATCTGCTGATTACCGATAGTTCCGAGGGAACCAAGCACCTTGCCAATCTTTTGAAGTGACCCGGAAGCATCTCCACCGGCATTAACCACTCTTTCAATTTTACGAACAACTCCCGACAAGGACTGATCAAAGTTACCACCCAAAGACTGCTTCAAAACTTGTAGCGGTTTCTTTTGGTCCTGAGTATTCAACGCCTTAGCAATTTGCCCACTCAGATCTTTATCTGAGGTGACTCCTACTATCTTAATTATGGCATTAATATCAAGTGGCATCCGTCAGTTTCCTAAAAAATAAGTGCAGACTAGCTGCACTTATTATATACACTTAATTGTGGGCGACAATTAAGGGTTTGTGGAACTAGTGTTCGCAGCTAGAATACCTGTCTTTGGAGGTAAGTCCGACTCACTGGTACTAGCCATTAGTCCCCAAACATCTTCTTCGGCAAGATTGCCGTCTTTATCAAGGCGATTGCCATAAATATCAACTCGATTTCCGAGTTCGTCAATGTAATTGTCATTCTCGTCGATGAGGCGGCCCTCATCATCTACTAAACGACCTTTCTCATCAATTAAACGAAGCTTCTGATTCATGAAACCCATACGGATTAGCCATTTGATTTCATAAAACTCTTTTTCGTAATCTTCGTCGATACCGGAAATGGCTACAAGGAAATGTCGGCTAACTTCGTCCACTAGAGCGGAGTCAGTCTCGGTATCGAAAGATTCAAAGGATTTCCATATATTCGCTCCGGTATCAGCATCTACCGCCGTGGCATAGATGTAATAGCGAAGTCGCTGGTTTTCAGCATAGCTCTCTGCTGTATTGGAAAAATACGAACTTAGATCTCTCCCAATGGTTGATAGCTTTTCACGTTCTTTACGCATCTTGAGGGCCAAGGCTTTACCTTCGGCCTTGGTCATACGCCGATTTTCAATCACCCCCTTACGCAGTTGGAGTTCTAGTACACGAAGGTCCTTGCGGGCCTCACGGATTTTAGCGTCATTGGCAGTTGTATCGTGCAGTCCACGCCGTTTAAGCATTTCTTCTACTTCCGGCCGAAGTGGAGATCCACCGCGTTCCGCAGTATCGAATGCTTTAGCGTAATAACGATTACTCTCTAGCGAGATTTCGTTAGAGATCGGCACTATCTTGATTTTGCGTCCATTATAGGTAAAAACTGTACTTTTCTTATCCGCCATTCTTTATTCCTTGTATCGCATCTGATATCTTCCGATATCCGACTCGTAGTTACGAATCTGTTGGTTCCCCATATCTAATACACATTTCCTGAACTCCATAAAAAGTTCAAAGAATTTTTTTTCTTCGTCGGTAAGGGGCACCGAGTCATCTTCGATGTCGTCCCGCCACAACTGCCCAAATTTCTGTTCCGCCTGGTCTATAGCATGAATAAAACAGGTTTGCATTTTTTTGATAGTTTGGATCTTGTGTAGATCACGAAGCTTATCATATTGCGAAGCAATATATTGCTCTTGGGCAGCTTCCTGATACTTACGAATTTTGTCCATTAAGAGGTCCTTTGTTTGGCAGCTTCAATATTATTCTTTAATAGTGCCAACCGCTTTTTCACATCTGGTAGATTTTGTTCACTGACTTGTCCTTGGGCCTTTACGGCCTTTTCTCTAGATTTCAGTGTGCTCATAGCTACAGGATCATTGAGTTTATACACCCGCTCCGCATCTTCCAACGAATCTACGAAAATACAAACTTCGCCCGCATTACGAATCTTTTCATTCTTAATGAATGAGTCGGGCGAAACAGTTTCTTTCTTACGCTTCTCAGACTGCTCTTTGCACCACGCGTCAAATAGAGCGTCATTATCCAGTACATCATATTGAGGTCCTTCTGGATGCTCTAGAGCATTGTCGTATACGATAGACCAGCCTACTAGCGTACGCTGAATTTCCGTCATCTGAGCCGCTGGCTCAGAAAATAAGTTTCCTGTTTTTACGGCAGCAATCCAAGTGGTTCGCCACGGCTCTGAACGAGCCAATTTACGAATGGTTTTTTCGGTAACAGTCTGATCGAAAAAAGACTTGCTTACAAGGTGATTGACGAGATTGTTATCTTCGTGTAAGAACTCATCCCAAGTATTCCATATTTTCTTCTCTAATTCGTCGGTTGTTAACATGAATAGAAAATACTTATACATATAGAGCCTAGCCAAGTATTCTGCCGAATTTGTAGATAAACTCGTCTTTCTAGACTGCAATTGCTCTATTCTATCTTGAGTAACATCTATGTATGTTACCATCCGCTTCTTTTCATTGCTCTGGAATTCAAGCAGAGGAAGGGCTTCTTGCAGCTTTTTAAGGTTCTCATGCAACTCTTCCATCTGCTTTTCCTGTGATTCGCCCCACAGGTCTTTCTCTTTTAGAATTGCGAGAACTTGGCTTTCAGAAGGAATGCCCGACGCAATCAAACGTTCGTATTCACGGTCGTACAAATGTTTGGCAAAAAGCGAATGCTCTGGGCGAGGATCGCGAACGATAAAAATTCGCCCATGATATTCGATAATGGAACGAGCACAGACGATCCTATAAAATAGGTTTTGTAGTTCCTCTTGAGTCATCCTAAAAAAGAGTGGGACCTCTCGGCCCCACTCGATTGTTGATTAAGAAGTCAAACCGGCTGGATCGGTGCTAGCCATCAATACCTTCAAGCTGTTGAAGTTTGAGTAGTTGTATGTGGCTGTTCTGTTTTCGCCACCCGTCGAACCACCGTCGTAGCTGACGCTTTGTAGCTTGTTCTTGTTTCCGAGATCGACCGTTAGACCTTGGCCCAATGCAATGAAGATGACTTCGTCGCTGAGGTTTTCAGCGTCCTGACGGGCATCAACATAGTCGCCCAGTTCAGTAGCAGTGGTTTCGATCGAGCAGGTAACTTCGGTTGGGAAAGTAGCGTAGCGGAAGTAAGGACCTCGGCGACCAAGTTCGAGCAAGTCGGTTCGACCAAGGCTGGTCGAAACGTTGACAGACTGAATGTGGGCAGCGTAGCCGTTAGTACCCGAAGCATTATAACCGCTAAGATCGATACCGGGAATATCGGTTGGCCATCTGGATAGACCAGCACCAGAACCCATAAGGACGTTTTCGCGTCGTGAAACACCGCCGGAGGCAAGAACAGGGCTTTCGCTTCCAGTGAACGGACCACTTGAAGAACGGCCGGATGGAGCTTGAGTACCAATAGAAGCGGCAAGCCATGGAGAACCGCTTGGAACATAACCCCAAACCTTGTCTCGGCATGTCAGGGTAACTGATTCGGTCGAGTTACCTTCGACTGGGAAACTAAAGTTGATGGCCGAAACGAATACGCCCGAAAGCTGCATATAGCTGAGCGGATTACCAGAAGCAGCTTCGTTTGTGATCGGATAGTGAGCCAGAACGACCATGCACTGGTTATCGTTAAATCGTCCTGCAAGAGACGAAGCGATAGCTCGCGGGGTCGCAAGGTGCTGAATCATTGAGTAACCGTCGATAACCTTCTCGACTGTAATTTCAACTTCTGGAAGGTTCTCGATATTCTCGTAGAGTTCTAGCTGGCCTAGCTGATAGACTTGCTCTAGAGAGAACGTGGTTGTAATACCAGCAGATTGAACGCCCTTGGCCGCTCTGTAACCCGAAGGTACATTCAGAGGGGTACCGATAGGGGCAAAGCCGATGGCGTTAATTGGGTAATAAATTCGTGGATTGGTTGCCATTATACTATTCTCCGTATACGATTAAATATACACCAAAAAATATGATTAGGAAGGATATGAGTCAAACTCAAGGCTAATTCTTGCCCTCGCTTTTAAAAATGGTAAGGCCGGATTGGTTACTTTGGTTACAACAAAGTCTTCTCTAAATCTACCCTCCCCATATGGGAAGTTATTTACTAGATATAGCCAATTAACATCAGGATTTACAAGCTGTCCCCTGTAGTTTAGAGCTGGAGTCGCAGTTTTTATGTTGTAAAGCCTCATGACTTTGGTTTCCATCATGTAGCACATGTCAACAAGCTTGTTAAGTTCCCATTGGTTATTGGCGTAAATATTAAATTCTAATTGGGCCAAGGTTACCTTCCCTCTACTGCCCAGTTCTACACCTTTTATGGTTTTCCAGTTTTTCACTTCAACCGTAATAGAGGGTAGATAGTTCTTTTGATTGTAGGTTTCTATCCCAGATGGGGACAGCCGCTCCCAATCGCTAGAAAGCTCTCTAAATTCATTGCTTTGTGGACCATATACGTGCACAGCACGTAATGCGTGCGGCATTTGGAGCACCGTTGTGCTTGCTATAGATTCATTGAAAACAACGTGTCCACGGGCAAAATCAATATAGTAGGGATTGCCGGATACAGAGGTTCCTGTCGGCACGGAAGTACCATTGTGGTATATCCTTGTGGGCACGGTTGGTTTGGCTCCACCCGTAAATTTAAGGGTCAGATCGCTCTCATAAATAATATCGGATTTGGCCGTTCCCCAAATGCTATTACCGCTTGCCCCGACTACGTTTACGGGATATAAACGCGAACGATCTTGGCCTAAATAGTTATTTATGCCCGTGGCGACATTTATGTATGCACCCACTTCTAGCAGGCCATATTTGATAAATTCCACGGTGTTCTTGGTGATAATATCATCAAGCGTGGGATCTGCAAAGAATTGTAGTCCTTCTAGGTTACTCACTTGTTAATCTTTTGGTCTATTTCTTTAATCAGTTTATTGCGTACAATGAGCTCTAGCTTGTTGATGAATTCTTCGTCTTTAACAATCTCTTCTATAAAGTTTATACCCTGCCAAGACCAATTGCCGGAATAATATGCATTTGATAGCATGATGGCACGACCCGATCTGGATACGCTAGCCTGAGTATCATTGAGATCAAATACGATCTCGGCCTGTACGTCCGCCCCGTTTATCAGCCATTCGAACCAAGGTAGAGTGGCTTCGACCGTTCCTCCTGTACGCTTTTTGATCTCAAGATTGTAATTGGCGGCATCCAAACTCTTTGCTTCTTCGGTTAAATCCTCGTAGACAATGGTAACATTGTATCTGATTTGGTTCTTAGAATAACCAATAGTAAATTTCACATTTAGTTTATTAGCAATCAAATCACGCATTTCTTCTATGATTTGGTTTGCCAACTCATCTGTTAAACCAAAAATAGCTTGAAGATCCTTATCTTCGTCTCCAGCAAAAAAGCCCTGTAAACCAAGAATAACATCGTTACGTTCAAACGCTTCAAGAACAAGATCAGAAATCTCTTTCTTAAGATTATCCGCGAAAGAAGATTTCAATACCCTATTTATAGCAATAAGGGCTTCGCGGATGATACCTTCGCGAACTTTCTTGATATTGGTAATTTTGACAGACATACTATATAGTGTCCCAGTATGATATACAATACTGTTTACCGAAGAGGCCATATGGAATGGGAGGTTTGGTCATTTTGCAAATTTTACCGTTTAACGTAACAAACTGGGCATTAATCAATTTGTTCTGGTTCTCGATAACGGTGATCAGCTTCGCCGTATCTACTTTGCCAATGGCCGTACCATCTTGATAATATTTCTTTGGTTCCCAGTATACTCTTCCAGTAATAGATTCTGTTACGGGACGATCGTAGATATTATTGCCGGTCGAAGCGGCACCGCCAGGCAGATATGAAGTGGGTTCGCGGCCACCATAAGCATCGAAAGCATTGAGGTTGTTGCTGTTGGAATCAATAGCTACGCCGCCCAATTCGCTGTTGTACGAAAGAACGATAGTATCAGTATCATGTATCTCGTCAGTAAACAACGCCGATAGTTCTATATATTTGGCCCGTAAAGCATTAACAGGAAGGGTCACGGTAACCTCCATGGCAACCGGGGTTGCCAGCACCACGAGGGAAAGTCCTGGGCGATGTAAACGGAGTCAGGATCGCGTAACCAGCATAGCGATTACCACTCTTAAAATCGGCTAAAGCTTCCTCATAAGATCCGCAATAATCTCCGGCGATTTGCTTGCTGGCGTCTATAGCCTTTGTACCATCAATGGTTGATCGATCGTCGGTAATTTTCCAACCCGCTCCCGTTTCTTTGGAAGCCCGCTTAAATTCGCTTTTAGCAATGATGCATGCGGCCCGTAAAACTATAAGGTTGGAAAACGCTGCTACCGATGAAGATAATGGATCTGGACTAATCATAGCCGCTCCAGTAGCAGATGTATCAACAGTATAACTGCCAACAGTAGAAGACCATCGAGAGGTAGCGTTGATAACATCAATAGTCGCTATAGCTAGAAACTTTTGCAGTTGAGCATCAGTCCAGTCGTAATCTGCCGCATCAAGATCATTGATGTAGTATCGTAAACGTTCTACAAGCACTGTTTCCCAGCCCATTATACTAATCCTGTAGTAGAAATTTGTGGCACAATATGAATCGTTTTAGACAGATGTGAGTTGCGGACACCGCTCGTACTAGCCGTTAAGGCTACGAAGTATTCGCCCTGACCATATGAAAACTCAGAGGGGCGAACAGCGACGGTAACATTTTTGTTAATGCTATCTATAGAAAAGTCCCCACTAGCTACTCCCGTGGAAGATTTGAGAATGGTGGGAGTACCGCTTAAACTATTATGCATGGCAAAGATCCATGCACCAATAGTGTTAAAAGCGAAGCCGCTACCATCTCTAGTAATATTCGCGAACCGAATATTAAAATTGGTATATTGGGGAATCTGATTTAAGCCTAACTCAGTTGACATGTTTCGCACCCATCATCACACAAGGTCACTGTTGTACTATACACTGATATTAAGTCGGTCGCCATCAATGGCACGGAAATGATATCGACCATAAAATCTATGATATAAACTTCATCGTCGAAAGAAACTTGGGCGGAAACGAAATCTATAGATGTACTGTATGTATTTACGAGATCACAATAATATTGGGCGGTACCGATAAGATCGACTAAAGTCTGAACGGAAGACAATAAATTTATGATGTGCAGACCAGATTCTATTAGGTCTACCGACCCACTCCAATCCCTAATAAGATCGGTATCAACAGCTATTTGACCTTCAAGATCTACCGTATTAGTAATAAGCGACAGCAGATCAGTATCTATAGAGTAGATACAATAGGTGTTGTTTACGACGACAACGCATTCGGGCCATTCGCCCGAAGGCCATTCGCCGACCGGCCAAAACGAAGTTGGCCACATTAAACATGACATTTAGGTTCTGAATAAGCCTTGGGTTTCTATGATTCCGCTGCTACCAGCAGTAGGAATCGCAAAGACATGGGAAATAACAGTAGAACCGTAGCTTATGTTACTGCCCGAACCACTTAGTAATACCGTTCCACTGATACTGGTAACGTCGGTAGAATTAAGACCGATTCTAACGTCGCCAGGACCCTTGTTAAATACTACTAGGTTTTCAAGGCTTCCGCCTGCCGTAGCATTGTCAAAGATTACTGTGCCTGTTGAGACAAGGCTAGAATAAGACCAAGAACGCGGAGGCCCGTTCATGACTTGAGAATTATAAAAACCGGTGGGAAAATACGGATCGGCTGTTGGCCCAGCTACGTTTAGTCGATCAATGCCGCCAATACGGCTCTGAGCGTACTTAAATACGGAGCGTCCGTGTGCATAAAAACCGGAGGCGTTAATTACTTTTTGTAGCATACAACATTATACACTGGGGGCTTCGCCCCCGATAATTTTAGCTCTCCACATTTCGAATTGTTGGGCGGTATTGTCCCCATAACCGTTTTCCATATGAAACACGGTGTGGCAAGTTTGACATAAACATATACCATTATCTAATGAAGCACGTAGAGCCTCATTATTAATGTAAGACTCTAGATGGTGGGCCTCAAGATCTTTAGTATCCCCACAGCACTGACACGTTCGCTTGTCACGTTTTAATACGGCTCGACGCCAATCAGAATATTCTTTTGTTTTACGAAAATCGTTGTCGATGGCTATTCCGCCACGCCAACGGGGGTTAAGTTCACGTAATAATGTTTTAGCTCTTTTAGAATTTATTTCCTTAGTCAAACATCCGCAGCTTTTAACGTTGCCACCACGAAGACGATAGCCAGCAGTGAAATGTTCTTTTCCGCATGCACAACGGCATAAAAACATCCAATGCTCTTTTTGTTTTTCAAATTTGCTAATAACAGTCAGCCTTCCGAAGGTTTGTCCAATAATATCTTCATTACTTTCTTGGTATGTCTGACAACCGCAAGATTTAGCCCTTCCTTGCGTCAGAGCCAAAGTCATAGGAGTACTGGTGTTACCGCAATCACATCGACAAAGCCATTTAGTTCTCTTGCCGGGCTCGTTTTCCACCGGCTCTATAGCGACAAGCATACCAAACCGCTGTCCGATAAGTTCTTTGGGCTTGGTGCTATGGCCGCAGTTTCCACAAGTTTTAGTGAAACCTTGAACGAGGTTCTTTCTCATTACGTCAATCTCTCCACCGCAATCACATTTACAACGCCATAGTGCGTTGTTGTTCTTTTTCCCTACTATCTCCACCGGAGTAAGCATTCCGAATTTTTGTCCGTCGAGCGTTTTGCATTTTGGCATACCTATATTATAGGTTGGAGACGAGTTTTTTAAATAAAAAACCGGGATGATTTCCCGGTTTTTGAAGTTTATTTGTAGATTGTTAGGATTAGATACTACCTAATAGGACTCTCCGGCTGTCAAGGACTCCAAAGCCCTGTTCCTGCCAGCAGTAAAGTCCGAATAGACCTTGACGGTGCAGGGTGTTGTCTTCGAAGACTTCTAGACGCTTGCGGTAAGGCATGACGAAGTCTTGCTTGCTGCGGTCTAGACCAACGACCACTTCAACGTCCGAAGCAGCCATAGATCCACCAAGAGTACCCGAGAAGTAGTTCTGGTATTCCTGAGCCTCGCCGAATTCGTCGAGGGCGTGAATGTTTACGTTGAATAGGTTGACGAGTTCAGTACCGTTTTCATCAGAGTAGTAGATGTTGGTTCGAACCTGATCGGGGACCTGTTCGAGATTCCAAGTGCGGATATCATCAACAGCTTCTGGAGATAGGTACAGGTCTGTAAGCTTGGAACGATTCATAGTTCCGGAGTTACCACCACCGTTACGCCGCATGAAGGTCTTCATTAGGGAGACGAGGCGGTGAGTAAACTGACCGGCGGAGGCGTTAGGATCATTGATCAAAACGTTGCGGTCAACAGCAGCGGCAAGAATGGTCTGCCAACCGTCGTCGTTTAGTTTCTTAACGACGCCCGCTTCCATAATCTCAATCATACGAGAGATTATAGGCATGTTAGCATCTTCTATGATGCGGATAACGCAGTCAATAGAGCTGCCGATGCGGTAGGTCGGAACCATGAGGTAGTCGTATTCGACCCGCTTCATAGGAATCACGCCGTGGTTAGGAATAGTGTAAGCATAGTGCTGACGTTCCTGACCTGGAGTTAGCAAGTCGAGTAGGAATTCTACGCGAGGATTGCTGGTGAAATCCATGGGAGTATAGATTCCACTGACGATATCGCCCGAAAGCAATACTTTTCTAATTGGATTTTCGATTGCCTTAGCAACTTCACGCTGTGCGGCTGCGGCTTCGTTGGGATTCGAGGAAGCGGCTTGCTTTAGCGTTGCAAGTAAGGCTGCGAGTTCTTGTGGTTCTGGCTTAAACATGGATTTTACCTCTTTTTACCTTGAATTATAGATTGAATCGAACGCGAGCATAGCCATCAGCATCTTTACGAGTTAGGAAAAGACCAACGACTGGTCGGCCAGTGGCATTGATGGTTGTAAAGGTACCGGTTGGTCCAGCGTATGCGATTGCTGGCATGGTGCCTGTGGCCGCGTTAACTTCGAGCATGTTGGTAACTACTTCGCCCTTGGTGTACAGGACGGCCTTGGTACCAATCTGGGATTCGCTTTGGCAGCGATTGAGTTCTTGTCTGGACTGATCTAGGTTGACGAAGTCAATTGCTAGAACGCCTAGAGGAATCTTACCAGAAGGATCAGTTGCATATTCAACCGCGTTCAGAGAAGAGTCCATCGATCCACCGGATGCGGCAGATGCAGCTACTTGGCAAACTACGCCACCACGCTCCATGCGAGTTGTGCTCGCACCGGTGATCGAGTTGACGAAGTACATTATGTTGTCGGAAAGGATTTGTCTATCAGCTTGAAGGGCCATTGTGGTTTTCCCCTAATGAAATACTACTTAACTTTTATACCCAAACGTGTTGTTAATAACAACTTATTTTTCACTATTTTTTGTTTTCTTTGCTTTACGTCCAGCAAAGAGCGAGTCCGCTAGCTTAGTCAAAGCGGCTGTACGATCTACGGGTTCGTTCGCACCAGCAGTAACAAGACTTGCGTCCTTTTCCGCTACGGCCTTATCGATAGCTTCTTCTGCGGTTGCCTTGGTATCTTCCTCGGAAGCCTTGGTTTGATCGGTTAACTTAGGAAGACTGGTTTGTGTCTGATCAGTAAGCTTAGGCTTATTGGTAAGGGTCATAGCGGTTAGCTTCTGGAATGAAGCCTTTGCTACCTTAACAACTGCGGCATAGGACTTTTCGTCCATTTCGGCCAATTCCTTAGCTGCTTCTGCTTCGTCGCTATTAATAGAAGCAACGGCGTCGAACTCTTGGAGTTCCTTGATGCGTGCTTGGGCAACAGCGGCCTTTTGCATCTTGGCGACTTCGGCCGAAGCGGTTTCGTAGCACTTGGTCATCTCGTCCAATTTCTTGGCTAGAGCGGCCTTTTCTGCTTCTGCGGCTTCTGCATCTTTCTTAAACTTAGTGAATTCAGCAATTGCTGCTTCACATTCTGCCTTGTATTTCGCACATTCCTTCTGGGCTTCTGCGAGTTGGGCTTCTACGGCTGCGGTGTTTTTGTCTGTCATGGTATTACCTGCTTCTGATTCTTCTGCTACTGCTTTAGGTTTCTTGTTACGCTTAACTTGCTTGGATGTGAGATTAGAAACTAATTCATCAACAGCCAATTCGTACTGTTCTTCTGAAATAGCCATCAGTTCTGCTTTAGCGACTTCTACTAGAGCACCCGTTGGGGTTTCAATTGTAGCAGATGTATCACCCTTAAAGCCACTAATCTTACCTAGGGCCATAGAGCCTTTAACAGCCCATTGTACGCAAGAGTTTAGATCTAATTTGATTTCGGCCATAAGTTTATCAACCCTTTATTTATTGTTAATACACCGTCATCTTCGGAAATATCAAATTTTTCTATTTCTTCCCATGACGCCTTGGCGAATGATACATAGTTGTCGAAAACAACGGATTCGGGATTGGCGGGCTTCTTGACGAAACCGACGCCTGAAAATGTAATTTTCCGCAACCATCGCCCTATCTTGAACTTTTTGCCCTTTACGTCTACTTGGCCAAGACCGCCATAGATTCGGAGATGGGGACTTAAAACGCAGGTTTGTTCGTTACGTGCAACAAGCGTGATATCGTCACTACCAACATCTTTAAGGGCATATCCGAAGTCATCAAACAAGCATTCCATCGAGATATACATCTGGTTCTTATCGATCGATTCTTTAATCTCGTGTACAGCCATAGGAAAATATTTTTCCCACAGATACATGCCGCACATAATATGGAACTTAGATGGAATGGAGTCTTGCCCAACAGCAATATCGATTTTATTATAAGTGTCGTCTACTAGGATTGCAGAACAGATTACGCCTATATTCTGATTATCACCTTCTTCTCCACGGTGATTAATATTTGTTGGCTTGAAGACGGGAGTGTCCTTGGCCAGCAATACCTCTTCTGGACTAAAAACGTCGTCGTTTTTGTTCCAGTTGGTGGTTACAAGAATGCCGTGAACAAGCATGAGATCGCGTGTTAGGGCGGCACCAGGAATAATATTGGCAACAGCCTTTTCAGCCTCAGACTCGGCCGTTATGACATCGTAGTTGGCTGACGCTTTGCTGGAGGCGATAATCTTGTCAGCAAGACCAGCCTCTATTTCTTTAGGAAATATCTTCATATTCTTCATATACCCTGGCATATGCCTGAATTCTCAGCAATCTTTTATCATCGTTCTTGATGGTTTCTTGACCGGCATCACTTAGTAGAGCATCATACTCGTCGAAAAACTCATCAATAGGACCCCCTTGGGTCTGTAGAACTTCTACGAGAGATGCTTCAGAAGTATCAGTAAATGGTTCGACGTTGGCAAACAGAGCCAGCTTCATCTCGTCCATTTCTTGCTCTTGGGCAGCACTAAGCTGACGAGTATTCTTAATATCCACCATCTCTAGATATTTTGCCCGAACGAACTCCTCTACAGCGTTATAGATTCTACCACCTTCGATTGCTAGCTTGGCGTATGAAGCCTTAACTTTATTGGGCGATCTTGTCCGCTTATAAGTATCTCTCTTGCCACCCGGACGACCGCTAGAACCTCGCTTGACAACCTTCTTCTGTAGATTGGAACTGTTTGGGGCGTTCTCTTTATCAACTTTGCCCTGTTCCTTAATCTTGGTAAGCTCGTGCTTCTGTTGCTGTTCGAGATCGGGCTTGTGATATGGACCAGCCTTTTGCGGCCACTCCTTAGATTCTTTAGCCTTGTTTTCTTTGATGACGCGAGCTTTTTCGATTTCTGGAAGCTCATTAACGCGTTCGAGCATGGTTTCATCGGACAGAATATTCCGATCTACAAGTTCTAGTAGGAGATTGAAATAAGTCGCTTCGTCGTGAAGATCGGAATTAGCAAATCGTATCTCTGGACGTTTACGGAAGCCCATTTCCTTCTGGATAATATCAATTTCTGATTCCAGCCACATACGAACAGATCGGCGTCCTGCTTCTAATCGCTTAATCAGATTCTTAAGACCGAGATAACTTGCGTTACTCGACGATCCTGCTTGCTGACGACCACCAACCAAGCTTTCTGGAACACCTAATCCTAATAGGATATTATTGGTATCTTCCTCGAAATTGGCGAGTTTTTCAACGGGAGGATAAAACTCTTCTAGGGCGATAGCACTGTCCCAGATAATATCTGCCGCACCGCCACCAGTATTAGCTTCTAGAATATTAGCTAATCGATTACCGGCCTCTGGATCGGGCGAAATAGGATTGTCGCTAGTGTGATCACCCAACCTCCATAAACGAATAACGTTGTACCAGCCATCTAGGGCAGATACCCGAGCAAGCTTTAGCTTATCGTTGTAGTATATAGAATCTAAGATGCTGTAGATAAAGGATTTGGCCCAAATCTCTGAATCGTCTTTCTTGTAGTAACCTACAAAAAGCTTATCCTTGGGAATTTCCAAAAGCATGATTGTTTCGGGCGAAGTCTTCCCCTGCAAACCATCTCTAATTTCTACTGGCAAAGCGTCGTAGACTCGCCTCTCAAGAGGATTGCGTGGCGTACGTAGACCATCAAAAAGCATGAGTGGTACACGCAAAGCGTAGATCTTATCGTTAGATAGGGCACCAACCGAACCGCCAACAAGTTCTATTGTGGCAGGATCATACATTGTATATTCTATTGGAATACGGCCTTTGCCCGAACCGTCCTTGATAGAGGGAATAGCGTCCTTGAGTTTATTTAGATCGCCACCTCGTATTTGGCCGAATTTGCGTCGAACAACAGCCTGACCGCTCTTGTAGAGCCAGTTAAGATATCGCTCAGCACGATCTTCAATATTTACCTTGCGTTGCCAAGCCTTATAGAAGTTGTTGGGCTCGGCGTCCGGATGGACAATCTCTACACCTTCTGCACCAAATTCGCTCATCATGTCGATAACGGATTTGATAATACCAACTCGTTCATAGGCCGATCGACATCGCAGCATGATGTTACGGTAATCTTCTTGGGTGCATGCCGTGGGGACTTTTTCTCCGGGGCGATAAAGATCGTAATTCTCCCGAGAAGTGGGCGTGCGAACGGATATTCCAGGCTCTACCTCGCCGTAATATCCTGCACGAGCGATATCATGCTTTCTGCGGGCTGTAGCACCTTCAAATACGCTGGCTGTTGCTTTCTGCATAGTTGGTTCCACTGTGGTCATACTGAGTATACACTACAATCCGGTGTAAATTCTACGACCACCTGATAATTGCCTCATAGGAGGTGTTTTGGCTACTCCCCCGTTAAATGTTCGGCTTCCCTGCCCCCTCTTGACGGCATTATAAACACTCGAATCGACCGAATAGCCCTTCTCGTCAATAATACGACAACCCCAATTGGCAAGTAATAACGAAGTGAACCGGTCCTTCTTTAGTTTCTTGATTTTGGTTTCGGCACCGTCTGCGGACTTTGTCCGTATTTGGGGAACTTCCCAGCGTTCAACGCCAGTAGAAGTTTGACTGTGCTTGACCATCATCATTTCGGTTTTACATTCGAGAATTTCACTATAGCAATCTTCCATGTCGTCAAAGGCGATAGCCTTATCGTCACCGCCTCTGTCAGCACCCGCAAGAGCTACTTCGACTTCGTCGTATGCGGGGAACAGTAAGATCTTGTCAATCAAGTCTTTACGTAAATTGTAGTGGGCTGTTTTACGCCATTCTGTACTGGAGAACTCAACCATCTTTAGGATTCGATGTCCCTTGTCTTGGTAGTTCGACGGATCGTCCATGTCAAGAATCGGTAACTCGCCCTTTTCCATCTTATCAGGATCACGCAAACCTTCTCGAACGTGAATACCACCGCCGCCAGCATCCAGTACAATGAGGCTAATATTGAAGCGTCGGCATAAGTCACGCACATGTTTAATACAGAACGTATGATAGTCTTGTATGTTATCATCTATAAAGCCTTTACGCTTCATGTCTTCAAATCGTTTCCGATTCGTAGACCATTGGTAAACATAGTGGCGTCTAGCGTCATTGATTTCTGCGATGCAAATAGCAAAATTGTCATCTTCGGATGCGGGATCGATTCCCATAACGCATCGCTTTTGCATATTACCTACACGATTTGCTCCGAAAGATATCTTTTCTCCATTGAGGGTGAGTGGACAAGTAGCGTTTTCAATATAGGAAGCCTTGAAGAATCCGTCAGAATCTGACGGGAAAACGCATCCATATTCCATGGCAAACACTACTGGGTCCATTGTGGCACGAGCCGAGGCAATCATGTTATCGTCCATGACGCCCTCGTGGACCTCGTCATATGGAAGCCTGAAAACAGCGTAATCTCTTACGTCTAAGTTTTCCGGCACAATCATATCTGGAAACTCTTTCTTGAGAATTCCACGATCACCACCACTGCGAATGATTGATCTATAGTAATTAAAATACTTACAAAAGTGGTTAAACTCAAACGAAGCAGTTCCCGAAATGATAATTTGGTTACCACTTAAAACGTTCGGTATACGGTATTCTTTTTCGACTTCTTTGGCCTTAATGCCTCGTTCACGCATGGCCCTAGACTTACCAGCCGACACAACGCTATCGAAGATGTTGCCTGACTTTGTCGATGCGAAACCTCGAATAACCGTTTCGAAGATTTCGCCCGGAATACTGGCGAATTCGTCACAGACTACTACGTTAGCACGCTGACCACGGATGGTAGAACCATCGCCGATGGGCAGAAAGATAATGCGGCTATTGCCGCACGACCAACTGGCCATGTGCAGTTCTTTCTTGGGCCTTTTGCTTTCTCCTCCGCAAATATCGCGAAGCAGAGGAGCATTCTTCCAGATTTGCTCGATGTAGTTAAAGATAACCATCGACTGACGGAGACCCGCACCGGTCACCGCAATAGAACAGCCTTGCTGTAACACCGCTCTGCATATCAGATATACAGCGATAGTAAAGCTTTTAGATGCACCACGCGAAGCAATGATCATTGGGAACTTTTTAGTCCACAAGGCATCTAACATGACCCCTTGGAAAGGGATAGCATTAATATTTAATATATACTTGATAAAAAAATGCAAATACGCGGGATCTAGGCAGAGATCAACGATCAGCTTGGGAATAAGGCTTGCATCTTCCCACTCTTTACGCATCATTACGTTATCTAGCTTAAGATTGCGTACATCACCTAGGCCAAGCCATAGGTTAGCGGCATACTCATCAAATCCATCTTCACTATCGACAACGTATGGTTTGGTAGTCATTGCTGTTGTTCTTCGTTGAGCATCTTCTTCAAGATATTTGTGCAGATCCTGTAAATCTGTTCTTCCGCGTTCGCACGGCTATCTGCCCAAATGATAGGTACTTCATAATCCATCATAATCTTTGCGTATTGCGAGTGGATAAAGGCACTGGTCATTCGAGTGAAGCCTTGGCGAACCAAGTAGTCTACGTTATTGGGACCGCACACTATTATGAAACGATACTTGTACTTACGCATCAACTCTAATTCTCTAACGAACTGTTCCCATTTGGAACTGATGTTGTTTAGGAGTTCTTGCGTATTTTCTTTTCTCTCTATGATAAGACTATAGTCATCGCCGGGGCGATCGTGACCTACAAGAGAATAGTCCCCAGCATCAAGCTTGTCCCGTGCCGTCTTTATCTTGTAGTTCTCGAACAGGAGGGGTTTCTGTTCCCTTGTGTCCACTATTATCTTTGTTATTGGTCTTGGGTGGCTTGTTGATTCCATTGGCTTTCGCTATCTGTAAAAAGAGCTTAACGTAGTGATCTTCTTGATCTTTGATGCCATCATGATGCTTTTTGCATAAGCATATGCCGTTATTGATGTCAGTTCTTAACGACTGATTGTTAGCAAAGCTAATAATATGATGGACTTCTATTTTCTTATTGTCATTGCAGCCTGGCCATTGGCATCGTCTATCATCACGATAGATAACCGCCTCTTTCCAGAGGCGATAATCGGCTTTGGCCCGATCATTAATTAACTGCTGCAATCTTTTCTGAGTGATCGGTGCGTATCGCGGTATTAACATCGTGTTCCACCATTATTCTTACGAGTTCTTGAAAGGAAGTCTTTGGTTCCCAGCCAAGCACACGCTTAGCCTTGCTGTAGTTGCCACGAAGGTAGGGAACTTCTGAGGGGCGGTAGAGATTGCGATCTATCTCTATAATAGGCGTAGTATCGTGTCTATCAACAAAATAATACCTATTAAAGGGAGGGGCTACAAGATCCCAAACAATATTTTTTTCTAGCTTCAGTTCTCTAAAAACCTGCATTAAAAACTCTTCAACAGAATGTCCTTCGCCGGTAGCGAGCATGTAATCATCAGGCTTGTCCTGCTGGAGCATTAACCACATACCCTCTACATAGTCTTTGGCATAACCCCAATCTCTAACGGCATATAGGTTACCAAGCTTAAGAGTTTCAAACGATAATCCATTTTGCACTTTGTGCAAATTCTCCCCGAACCACGCGGTAATCTTACGCGTTACAAAATCCTTACTTCGCCGCTCACTTTCGTGATTCATCAAGATACCGCAACTCGCATGGAGTTTATAGGATTCGCGGTACAACCGAACCATATTGTGTGCGTAAAGCTTTGCTGTGGCATAAGGGGAATTAGGGGCGAAAGGTGTGTTTTCGTCTTGGTAACGGTTGCCATCAGCATCTACACTATAGTTCGAGCCAAAAAGCTCGGACGTTGAAGCCTGATAGAACCGCGTAGTCGGAGACTCATTCTTAATAGCTTCGAGACATCGAAGCACGCCAGAACCAGTAATATCGAGCGTTAGCTCTGGTTGTGCAAACGAAACTCCAACGTGTGATTGGGCACCCAAGTTGTAAAACTCAGTAGGTTTTACCTTGCGGACGATTTGGTTAATAGAATGAGCATCGCCAAGGTCCCCATCGAGAATTTCAACATCTTGTAATCCATATTTGCTTAAGAAAGATAGGTCTCTCGTAGCAGTTCTTCGTAAAGTCCCATATACTTTATATCCCTTTTGAAGTAAAAGTTCCGCCAGATATGTAGAATCTTGACCTGAAATACCTGTTATGACAGCAGTTTTAATCGACATGATACATTCCTTGAAATTCTTTAAGTTGTTCTAAATTGTTATTTTTTGAACTATAAATTCTATGAAATAGAGTGTGGCATTCGGCACACAATGTACACCCGTTATTAACATCTACCCTTAATTCCTTGTTTGTAGAATAGTTTTTAATATGATGAGCTACAATCGTTCCACCTCTGCGAAAACACGCCTGACACCTAAAACCATCACGTTTCCAAACTTGTAGTCTCCAGGCGGTATATTCTGGAAAATTTCTGCCTCTTTCCCTATCTTCTTGAGTCAAATTTGGATTCCATGAATGATTCTTGGCCCCAACTCTTTCTTGAGCCAACTTCTTAGCAACTTCGCGGGCAAAACACCCACAGGAGGTTGTTACTTTTCTTTTAAGAGAATTGGTTGATACTAAAGTCTCGGTCCCACATTCACACAAGCATCTCCAGAATAGATCGCCAGAATTCGAGCGTTTAGAAGACTCTTCCAATACGGTCAAACGACCAAAAACACTACCAGTCAAATCTTTTTTATTGTTAGGTCCATGAATTCCAGCGTACAAGGCTCTATAACAACCACAACTTTTAGTCCAACCGGATGTTAATTTGGCGGTGGTAACATGACAGCACTGTCCACAATCACACTTGCATAAACGATAAGTTCTCGACCCTCGTTTTTCTAAGGTGTTAGTGGCTATCAGCATACCAAATCTTTTACCTTCCAAATCACGCATCTTTCTGCTCCTTCGGCTGTTCCAAAAAATCTTCGCCATCTAACATGATTCTATCAACTTCGTGATTTAAGAACTCACGCTCTTGTTTGAATTTCTTCGCATCTTTCTGAATAGCCATCTTCATGAGTTCGTTCTGACGGCCCACTTCCTTACGACGCTTTTCATCTGTCAACATGCGTACTAGATTAAAAAACGTATCGCCACCAATATCTTCATTCTGCTCGCGTTGTTCACGCGTTGCATTCAGCGAACGCACAAACGCCTCAAACTTGCTATTCAATTCCTTATAGTCTTTGTTTAGTTCGATTTTTAATCGATTACTGGCATT
>JACCDG010969216.1_pt1 | contig 84915 bp, 81 predicted proteins | sample 7442471 | NCBI WGS metagenome assembly JACCDG01 (sample SAMN15323444, study PRJNA562643) | freshwater metagenome | isolation source: river surface water | place: USA:Blue River Watershed | collected 2017-08-17 | reverse complement strand
TGATCAGTCACAATCACATCAACTCCACGTCTACGTGCCTCCTCGATTGCTTCAATGTCCGTCGTACCACAGTCAATCGTAATGATGAGCGCCGCTCCAGCAGTAGCCATTTTCTCTACCGACTCCACACTGAGCCCAAAGCCTTCATAGTGGCGGTGCGGTATCACATTTGAGAAATTGGTGTACCCAATCGCGGTAAAAAAGTCATGGAGCACCACCGCACCCGGGATCCCATCACAATCGTAGTCACTAAAAATGGCAATATGTTGTCCTCCCTCGATAGCTACCTTGATACGTTCACAGGCTTGGTCCATGCCAGCAAGGAGCATCGGGTCATGAAGCGTCTGGTAGTCAGGGTTTAAAAATGACGCACGTGCTGTCTCATCTGTCACCGATCGAAGTGAGAGTAGATCATTAAGGAGCGTATCAGGCGTAGTATGCGGAAGAGCTACCGTGTAGGGACGAGTCATAACGTACCGGTTATGGTACCATGAATTCACTATGACTGATGCACCATCAATTTTCACCCGTATTATCAACCGCGAAATCCAGGCTGAGATTATTTATGAGGACGATATTGTTATCGTTATCCCAGACAAGTATCCCACCATGCCCGGACAACTTCTCGTGATCCTAAAGCCACAGGTTGCGTATATCGGTGATGTTGCTGATGACGCCTATCAGCACCTCATGCTCGTGACTAAAAAAGCGATGTCTGCACTTGATAAAGGACTTGGTACGATCCGGACTTGTATGGTGATTGAAGGCTTTGAAGTCCCCCATGTGCACGTACGACTCTATCCGTGTCACTCACCTGAGCTAACGCTCGAGAATCGGTATGAAGCGAGTGTCGATGAGTTAGCGACGCTCGCAACACAACTCCGACCATATTTTATTAAGTAACTTCCATCGCTAAAAAAGAAAACACTATCATATATGATAGTGTTTTCTTTTATTACATTCAGGATGCTTATGAACGTGACTGCCCTTCGTAACCAAGTACCTGTAAGGCTCGGGTGGTACCAGCTTCAAGGAGCGTGAGCATTGCGCCGCCACCAATTGAGACGAACCCGAAGGCGTCATTGAGACCGAGCTCCTCAACCGCCGCCACGGTATCACCACCACCAAGAACACTCATCGCCTCACTCTCGGCAGTGAGCTTCGCCACGGCCTGTGTACTGCCCGGCACTCCATTTTCATAGAGACCAAGGGGACCATTCCAGAGTATCGTCTTTGCGTCTTTAATATATGGCGCCAGAAGCGCGACGGTACCCGGTCCCATATCAGTAATCTTTTCGTCCGGCTGGACATCCTTGATACTGCAGATGCGGACACCACGAGCACTCTCGACAACGAGGTCAATCGGAAGAATCAGCTTTGGATTCGTGAGAAATGCCTGCCCCTTCAGTGACATCTCGGAAATAAGTGACACTCCTACCTCATATCCAAGCGCGAGGAGTACGTCGTTCGCAAGTGCGCCACCAACAAATACATGACTGTACGAGGCAAGATACTTTTCAATGAGTGGGAGTTTTGTCTCAAACTTGGCGCCACCAATGATGAATAATCCTGGCTGGTCTGGCGACATCACGGCCGCCAGGTGTCTCAACTCATCAGCAAGCGTCAGTCCGGCATAGGCTGGAAGCAACGTAGGGAGGATCACCATCGACGCATGGTCGCGGTGAATATTATCAAACGCATCGTTCACGTAGATGTCACCAAGGGCCGCTAGTATTGCTGCGAACTCAGGGTCATTGTCGGCTTCACGTGCATCCTGTCGTAGGTTTTCTACCATTACAATTTCACCTGACTGAAGTGATGCGAGTGTAGAGGTTAATTCTTCACCCCCCAACTTCCCACCCCACTTCATCGGTATGAGAGTTGAGAAGGCGTCGTGGACAGGTTTTAAAGTATCCGTCTCGTCGCGACCAATATGCGCAATCACAATCACTCGAGCGCCCGCCGCCCGCAAAAACTCGAGCGTGGGCAACGCCCGCTTGAGACGGTACATGTTGGCTACCTGACCATCTTTTATCGGTACGTTACAGGAAGCTCGTACAATCACCCGCTTACCATGTAAATCTCCTGCCTCAGAAATCAATCGTATGGCCATAAAAACACTACTTATTTACCAGTGCTGGTAATAATTTTAGTAAAATCAGCTGGCTTCAAACTCGCGCCACCGACCAAAAAGCCATTAACGCTACTCTCACGATACAGCGCTCCTGACGTATCAGATGATACTGAACCACCATAGAGAATGGTAGCTGCCGCTGCCGCTGCCCGACCAGCAAGCTTAGTTAACACCTTAATAATGAAGAGACGCATCTCTTGCACGTCTGCTGGTGTCGCCGTCGCACCGGTACCAATCGCCCAGACCGGCTCATAGGCAATTACTACATCCCTATATCGCGCAGTTGGCACACTCTGGAGCGCAGACGTCAGCTGCCCTTCAACGACCGAGTAAAAATTTGCCTGAGCGTCACGCTCGCGTTCGCCGACGCAGATAATTGGATGCATTTTTTGTTTAAGGAGCATCAACACCTCAGCGTTAATCTGTTCATCTGTCTCACCACGAGCACGACGTTCAGAGTGTCCAACAATGCCGTACGTAACGTCATACTGGGCACACTGGGCTGGTGATATCTCACCAGTGTACGCCCCAACCGGACCAGGGTGTGTATGCTGTACTCCGAGCGCAACTTGACTGCGGGCAACTACCTTCGCGATCTCACTGAGATAGAGTGTTGGCGGAGCAATCACGATACTAACGTCAGAGATCTTTTTTGTCTGTTGTACGACCGCCTTAGCGAGCGTCACAGCATCAGTACGAGTGAGCGGGTTCATCTTCCAGTTTCCGACAATAAGCGGTTTTTTGTGTGTAGCCATAACTCAATCAGTGTATCATGCTCATGACGGTAAAAAATGCGCACTGTTTTACACAGTGCTCATTTTTTAGTTGGCATCACGCCAATCACTAAACTCGTATACATCAGAGGTCTCGGGAATAAACGGCGGTGGGCTTTCAACCAAATTTCGGTCATATGAGGTATACCGATCTCTGAAGCCTGAAGTAGTAACACCGCCACTCGTCCACTGAGTTCCAACCCGACCATTTGAAACGATGGTCCCGTTATGAGTCTCAGAGTTACGAATCACAAATGGATCAAGGTTATTCGGGAGACCGCGCGAATTGCCGCCACTCGTACAAGACTGGCAATAATGGTTACGGCCATAACGACCATTTTTTGCAATAAAGATACCGTTAAGCACCATATTATCTGGCACGTTCACCCCAATAAGGACATCCTGCTCCGCGATTGCGAGAAGACCAGACGTCGTGGGAGAGGTGTAATTAAGATTACCCTGGAGGATAATTGATGGATTGCTCGCAGTTGAAGTGGCATGTGACGCAGCAATAGTTACTTTTGCTGGAATTGTACCTTCAAGCCAAACCTTATCCTGTATGGCAATGACCGGGCAATTTGCCGGTATAGTGTAGGTCGTTGGTGTCGACGTTGCGCTCATGACATGGCGTTCAGTTTGCCAATCACTTTCACTCGTATACCCCCAATATGACTGGGTATTGGTAACCCGTCTGACCGTAATGGTATTAGTGCTATTAAATATGACATGGTAACCAAAACCCCCAGATGGCGGAAGGAAGATACCGCCACCGGTCCGAGCACGCGTCTCAATATCAGTCAAATCTACCGTAATCGCACCAAAATTGATGGGGGCCGAAGGAAATTCAAACAAAGCGGGACTGGCATTAGCGGTGGTAGTAAACACACCGTTACGAGTTGATGTCGGCGTACAACCAAAAGATGGACTACATGACCAAGTCGCCTGACCACTCGTCACCGAGGAATTGTGGGTACCATCCATACGAACACCACCATTGGAGTGATACGGTCCGTTAATGATTCTATCATCTCCTGCCCATACATTACTGTTAATAATAAAAGAGAACTCTGCCACATTTGGCCTCGCATACCGGGCCTGCATGATTCGCGTTACACCCGGATTATCATAGGTAAAACCAGTTGAGACTACCTGCCTTGACATAATTGTCCCACAGTAGGTGGTGCTCGCGAGTGCGAGCTGATACTCCCCAATTGGACCAAGTTCCGGATCAGAGTACACACCGGTAACACTCGTCGTTGTGCTATTTGGGTAATGAGCCAGGAACCACTTATAGTAGTTGAGTCCTGCTTCAGCTATTTGTCCAGCTTGCTCAAATTGGATACGCTGCTCAATGAGGCGACTTTGCGTAATAATAAACGTTACAAACGATGACAGAATGACAAAGAAGACACTCGAAAAGATAAGTACATAGATAAGCAAATAACCACCTTTCAGAGACTCTTTCATCATAGATTTTCTTTAATGTTTCGTGGTGCAGCACTACCCTGCAACATGAATTCACCAGGTGAACGAAGTGGATCGATGTTCACAATCAAGTTAATTCTAATATAGCGAATATCAGAAATCATAGCAGCCGGTGACGCGAGGAGCGTGCCTGCATCATTATAGTAACGGAACGTTACCTGCCCTTGAGAAAGGTTTTGCACGTATTGAGATAATATCTCTGTCCGGGTCGGAGTAGTCGTACTATACACCGGCGGATTACCAACTGGTTCATAGGTGTATTTATAGAGAGTGGTCGTCGCGAGCACGTACTCGACATATTCCACATTAAAATCTTTATCAATATCACTATAAAAACCCATCCGGTGATTCTCAACTCGACCTATTGGGAAGGCACCATTAGCTGCAAAGGTCATCTCACGCGCATCACGTACCCAAGTTAATAGCCCACGCCTCGCTACCTCAATCTCGTTTGATTGCTCGATGGTGACACTATTATATTTATAGATTTCAGTAACAGCATTCATAATTGCGAGGAGAAGCAACGTAAAAAGCGCAATCACCACAATCATCTCGGTTAGGGTAAACCCGCGGTGTGAAGGAGCTCGTTTCATGAGTCTTATTATAGACCAACTTCTTCAAACTCATCACCAGAGATGGTGACAGGATCGATAACCCGAGTTGGGTAACTTGGGTGAGTCACTTCGAGTCGATAATCCGTGGCTTCACTTAAACTCGGGAAGAACACCTGTCCACAACTATTGGTGATTGCGGTATCGGTACTACCGCGTATCAATGAGACGGTAGCATTACGAAGCGGTTGCCCAAGCGCAGTAACCAGCACACGCAGTGAGTGAGCACTATTTGATTCTGTAATGACTATAAACGGAACAGTCGCGTTTGGCACCACGGGGAGCGGGTGTGCTGGACAGGCAGTTGCAATATCACGACCGCTCCGCGTAAACGTGTAGGTGTCCCACTCAATATCCTCAGCCCGGTAGCGACCTGTACCATCTGTTGCTCCAGAAATGACCGTTTTATAGACTGGACTAAAATCTGCTAAGGTACCAATGGTTTTAGTACCCGTCATAGTAAACGCAGCACTCGCATCAGGCGTCTCTGATTCGACGTAGTATACAGTAACGACATCAAGTGTTGGTGTCACGGCGGTATTTCCGGTCGTTAATGTAACACCAGCAACAATGATTGGGTAAGTACTGGCATCAAGGATAGATAAATCTACGGTGTCAGTGAGAAAGCCTGCACTATTACCTGGTAAGTCGCTATCAGGAATGAGAGTACTTGGGTCGGCACTTGTATAAAATCGGAGCGTTCTCGTGGTACCGACCGGGGTCGACCCACTCGCCGCCACACTCTGCCAACCAGCCACAGGACTCGGTGACCACGGCGCTAAAAATGCCGACCCCGTACTCATATAGACACCAGCCGTCGATACTAATTCAAGCAAGCCCCCACCCGTGACGAGCGTATCAGTTGTACTACTCACTGATGTCGTGGCTGAAAACGAGTTTGATATCTCTGCCTCGACTCGATCTTCGAGCACGAGCGCATCAACGTCACTTACTCTATCAATCTGAAAGTTAAGCGTTGAAATATCTGCCTCAACCACTGCTATTGGCTGAAGTGACGGATTGGGTAACGACGTGGTCGCGAGACGCGTCTGATCGCTCGAGTAACCTGTTCGACTCACGAATACCTGGTACCCAGCACCCGCGGGCGCACCGCCAAACAGTGCTTCACCATTACTATCAGTCAAACGCGTGACATCAACGGTGGTAGTACCGGTCGTGTTGAGTAAACGCACACTTGCACCACTGACCGGCTGAATATTGGCATCAGTCACGAGTACACGTACAGTGCCACCACCAACACTCGTCTCAAGTGAACGCGGAATGATGTTTGTCACCAAGACAACAGTACTTGTCGCTCCTTTATGCAGCCAAGAGACCTCAACCTTGGCTCGTTTATAATCAGTCGTAATACTATTATTATCACTAGCCCCTACCCCGTCAGCCGGATCATCTATGTATTCAATCAGGGTACGTCTCGTAAACGTTTTTTGGTTGAGAGACGTAGTACTCACCTGTGGTATGAGACCAGACGGAATGCCACTCACCGTCCCCACTGCATCATAAGATAATGAACGAATGTACTCGATTTGATCGTTTGCAATTGAGAGTGCGGTCATGCGAGCACGACTATCGCTCACCAGATTAAGCGCATTCACGATGGTGATATAAAAGCCACCAAAAAACAAAGACACGAGCGCGGCGACAATAACCACTTCTACTAAGGAAAAGCCGCGAGACATACCGCTATGATAACCCATCTGAGATAGAGTAAATTGGTGCAATGAGAGCAAGGGCAAAGAACCCGACACCAGCACCAATCACGACCATAAGGAGTGGTTCGATGATGGTAGAGAGATCTTTGGTCTTTCGCTCGACTTCAGTTTCATAAAAGATTGCAAGTTCTCCGAGCATCTTTGCAATTGCCCCCGTCTCTTCACCCACCAGAATCATCTCACCAACCAACACCGGATAGAGGTCACTTCGCTCAATAAATATCTCTGAGAGTGCAGTACCTTTCTCTACCCGATCACGGGCATCTCGAATAATACGCTTATAGAACACGTTTTGTACCACTTCTTCAGTAATTTCAAGCGCCTGCATGACGTCGACACCTGAATTAAGGAGGGATGAGAGCGTACGAGCGGTTCGTGCAGCATTTGTCTCTTTCGCCATCACGCCAATGACCGGAATCCGCGTCACGAGCCATGACGTCGCCACCTTACCAACTCGTGACTTGATGAGATAGGCCATACCAACTACAAAGAGACCAATAGCCGCGAGCGCTACTACCGTATTCGCGACGAGAAAATCACTCGTTGCGATCAAAGCTTTTGTAGTGGCCGGCAAGTCCGTCCCCATTTGTTTAAAAATGCCCGTAATGGAAGGGAGCACAAAAATCATCATGAGAATACCGATGATTATCATCACTGTCACCACAATTGATGGATACATCATGGCACCTTTAATCTTCTTTTTAAGATTAGATGAGCGCTCCATTTGAATGGCGAGTGTTCGGAGTGATTCAGCTAAATTACCGCTCTCCTCCCCCGCTCGAATCATCGCAATATACAAATCATCAAACACTTTTGGATGATCTTTGAGAGCCTCAAAAAATTGATCACCTTTATTAATGCGGGCAATAATACTCTGGATAGTTTGCTTTAACTTCGCATTTTTACTCTGACGCTCAATCACTGATAGCGCGCGTGTCACCGTCAAACCAGCATCAAGCATCGAACCAAGGTTCCGTGTCATCATCACCACCTCGTCTTGCTTTACCTTCCCGAGCGCGGCATTAATTCGCTCCATATCAAATGAGCCAAACGACAGACCAGTCTGCTCCGTCACACTCGACACCGTATGACCATTGGTACGCGCAATATCATAGACCGCGTAGCGATCGTCAGCTGAGACCGTCTCGCGGACTTTCTTGCCATTCGCATCCTCACCAATGTAGGTAAACTTAGCCATAGCAATTATTCACTCACCACTCGTAACACCTCCTCCACACTGGTGAGGCCACGAGCCGCCTTATAGATACCATCTTCAAGCATCGTCAACATACCTTCTTTCCGGGCCTGCACTTCCACTTCATCAGCAGTTTTGTGTGCCATAATCATGTCTTTCATGGTTGATGACATTTCGAGCACCTCATGAATACCCATACGACCATGGTACCCATCTTCACTTATTCCTTGCTCTTTAGGATGGTAAAACGCGATATCATTCCACGTCGCGTCTTCAGCAACAAGCTTCTCATCCTTAAGGGTACGAAGGACTTTATCAAGGTCGGCATGCTTCGAGAGCTCATCACGCTCGGCTTTAGAGAGCGTGTACGGAATTTTGTCATCACAGAGCTTGCGGACGAGACGCTGCCCGATCGCAACGCGGAGGGTTGATACAAGGAGAAACGCTTCTGCTCCCATATCGATGAGACGTGATACGGTTCCGGCAGCACTGTTGGTGTGGAGTGTTGCGAGTACCAAGTGACCAGTAAGTGCGGCGTTAATCGCCAAACTAGCCGTCTCCTCATCACGAATTTCTCCCACCATGATAATGTCTGGGTCCTGACGCATCAAAGAACGCAGACCAGCTGCAAACGTAAATCCGATATCAGGCTTCACCTGCGTCTGATTGACGCGCGCCATTTGGTATTCAATTGGATCTTCAATCGTGGAAATATTTACCTCCGGAGTATTAAGGAGATCAAGAATTGTGTAGAGAGACGTTGACTTACCTGACCCGGTTGGTCCCGTCACCAGAATAATACCGGTCGTCGCACGAGTTGCACGATGAATACGTTCAAGTGTTGATCCATGGAAACCAATCCCCTCAAGCGAGAAGCCGGTTCGGTTCTCGCGGAGGAGTCGCATCACAATCTTCTCACCATAAAATACTGGGAGCATTGACACACGGAAGGCTACCCGCTGACCGTCCATTTCCATTTTAAACCGCCCATCTTGGGGGAGGCGCTTTTGGTCAAGTTTTAAGTTTGACAGCACCTTAATACGCGCAACTAAGGTACCTGCGGCAATTTTTGGGAGCTTCATCGCATCATTGAGAATGCCGTCGATACGATACCGTACCAACACCTCATTCTCCATTGGTTCAATATGAATATCAGAAGCGCCCTGAATAATGGCATGGCGAAGAAGCGTATCGACAATACGTACCACTGGCAAATCTTCAGCCATCTTTTTGAGGTCGGCTTCAGTCATTTCTTCACCATCGCCTTCACTCACGACCGTCAGCGATGACGCATCTTTCATGATGAGATCACCAAATTCATCTTTGAGCGTCTTTTGGTATTGACGAAGCGCCCCTCGCATTGATTCGGTGTCGGTGAGACGAGGGAGAATCTTAAGACCCACCTTCTTCTTCACGAAGTCAATCGCCGGCAAATCAGCGGTATCGAGCATCGCTACCTCAAGGGCTGTCGCAGTGCGTTTAAAAGCAATAATATTGTGCGTTCGAGCAACTGGCTCAGGTATTAAAGAAAGTATCTCAAAATCAATCTTCAAGTCTTTGAGAGACACAAATGGTACGCCGAGAATATATGACTCAACGCGGCGCATATCATCCTCCGAGAGGTATCCGCCCGCAATAAGCGCGTGAGAAAGCGTCCGTCCCTCTTGCTTTGCCTGCTTCGCGGCAACGTCCATATCAGCCTTCGAAACCAAGTTCGAATCGAGCACAAAACGCTTCAATTGATCGTCATTAATACGCACAGGAAAAGGACAATACCATTAAGATCCGGTATACGAGCATTGTACCACTCTACACTGTAAAAGCGTGGGGCTAATCCCCTACATATATAGGTATCGATAATGATTTGACGCGGTGGCGTAACAGCGGTATGATGAGGATAAGGTATGCAAGCTCGGCCACTGGCCGGGCCTTCTTTTATCCGCAGACCGACCGCACCATTATAAATACTAGTTATTATGAGTATGTTTGACCTAAAAGTGATCCACGCCGTCCTCGGCGAACTCGAAGAAGAGCGCGGTATCCCCCGCGAAAAGATGATTGATGCAATTGAGCAAGCACTTGCTACTGCCTATAAAAAGGAGTTCGGTAAGCGTGGCCAAATCGTCACCGCCCGTTTTGATCTCGCGACAGGCGACACTCTCTTTAATCAGATTAAGATTGCTGTTGATGAGAACATGCTCCGAACGGATGAACTTGAGGAGGGTGAAGAGGAGGATGACAACGAGCTCGTTGACGAGACTGGCGCTGTCAAGAAAGTACGTTTTGATGAGGAAAAGCACATCATGATTGACACCGCGCGCATGATTAAAAAGGATGTGCAACCAGGCGATGAGCTCGTATTCCCACTTGAATCAAAGGCTGATTTTGGCCGTATTGCAGCACAAACAGCGAAGCAGGTCATTGTGCAGAAGATTCGTGAGGCTGAAAAAGAATCAGCCTTGGCAGAGTTTGGTCAGAAGGCTGGCGATATCGTCATGGGACATGTTCAGCGCTTTGAACGTGGTAATCTCTATGTCGATCTTGGCCGCATCACCGCGATTATGCCCTATGATGAGCAAATTCCTGGTGAACGCTTTAAGCCGGGCGAACGTGTTCGTGCCCTTCTCCTCGCGGTCGAGGAGACACCACGTGGTATTTTCCTCAAGCTTTCACGTGCGCACGGTGACTTCCTCGCTGGACTCTTTGCGATTGAAGCTCCAGAGCTCCAATCAGGAGCTGTTGAGGTCAAGTCAGTAGCGCGAGAAGCCGGTGCTCGCTCAAAAATTGCGGTAACCGCCCACGACAGCCACATCGATCCGGTTGGTTCAATGGTTGGTCAGCGTGGTGTCCGCGTCTCTACTGTGATGAGCGAACTCGGTGGAGAAAAGATTGATATTATTGAATGGTCACCTGAGCCAGCCTCATTTATTGAAGACGCACTCTCACCAGCTCGTGTCATGAGTGTAAAGATTGTTGCTGAACCAAACGAAGAGACCGGGGAACGAGGTCATGCCGTGGTTGAGGTATCACCCGACCAGCAGTCACTTGCCATTGGTCGTGGTGGTCAAAATGTTCGCCTCGCTGCGAAGCTCACTGGCTGGAAAATTGATATTACCTCAGCCCAAAGTGGCGCCGCCCTCGCTGAGGCCGATGCCAGTGGTCATACTGAGATGGAGGCTCCGATTGATGAACCAGTAGGACGTGAGGTGGATGATCTTGAGGCAGAAGATGGTATGACCAGTGAACCAGCCGGTATCGAAGATGATGCACCGACCGGAGACCGAGACGCCGTAAACCCGAACGATGATGAGATGGACGAAATTGATACGCCCGAAGAGGCTGAAGCCCTCATTGAGGAAGAGGCGAGTAAGTAACTTCTTGTACAAAAACCACTCACCCCGTACGGGGTGAGTGGTTTTTACTTGCATCACTTAAAGACCTAGTCTAGACTACGCACATTAGCGTAATGTAACGTTTTTATGGCAAAAGTTTTTGGACATCTATCACCTGACACCGACGCAACCTGTAGTGCAATTATCTGGGCCTGGTACTTAAATGAACATACCGCCGGGAGCGCTACTGCGTATGTACTTGGCGACCTCAATAGCGAAACGAGCTTTGTTTTACGTCACTTTAATGTACCCACCCCAGAGCTTCTCCCTCCGCTGACCGCAGGAGAGGAAGTAGTGATTGTCGACACTAATAACCCCCAAGAACTTCCACCCAACATCAACGAAACAACCATTACGACCATCATCGACCACCACAAGCTCGTCGGTGGGCTCGAGACAGTAAGTCCTGCGACTATAACTATTCGCCCACTAGCCTGTACCGCGACCGTTATATTTGACCTTATCGTGACTGGTGATATCACGCTTCCCCATGACATTGCAGGTCTCATGCTCTCGGCAATTCTTTCAGACACCCTTGGCTTCCGTTCACCAACAACTACCCCACATGACAAAGATGTAGCCGAGCGGCTCGCTGCCTACCTGGGTATCGACATCGACAGTTTTGCTGACGAACTCTTTGCTGCTAAATCAGATATTAGTAGCTTTAGTGACAGCGGCCTCATTAAGCTTGATAGTAAGAAGTACGAAGTCGGTGACAAAAACTTCCGTGTCTCGGTGATTGAAACCACGAACCCAGAGACCGTCCTTGCTCGAAAGGAAGGTATCCTCTCAGCGATTACTGCCTGTGTCGCCGAAGAGGGCGACATTGATGATGTGCTCCTATTTATTGTCGACATCCTCAAAGAAGAAGCGACTGTACTCACCTATAACGACCTTACCAAGCAGGTTATTGCCGCCTCATTTGGTGTCACCGTCACGACCGATACTGAGATTTTGCCTGGTATTGTCTCACGAAAAAAGCAAATTCTCCCAGCCCTAAAACTTCAATAACGAAGAATTGGGCCGTTTGTGTGTATAGCGCTCATCGTCAATCAGACGATGAGCGCTATACTTATGTGGACTTATATTTGCCTATGCGATTTCACTATCTTTTACTCACGAGTATGCTGTTACTACCACTAGTTGCAGTACACGGCCAGGAAGCAACAACAAGCACCACCACGGTGCCAGCAGCGGTAGACACACCCCGTAACCCTGAAGTACGCCGGGCAGCGCTGAGTGCAATTGCACAAGTCCGCCTCACAAACCTCGCTGCAAACCTCAGTAACCGACTTGATGCTTACGTACGGCGAATTTCAAACGTCACCACACGCCTCGAGTCACGTGCGGCTAGAATGAAAGCTGAAGGTATCGATGTCAGTGCAGCCGAGGCAAAAATCAATGACGCGAAACGTGAACTCGATAGTGCCCGTGGCACACTCGCGACCATTGATATTGAGGTGGCTGCGTTTGTTGGAAGTCAAAATCCTCGCGAACGCTGGCAAACACTTCGCACCTCATATGAATCAGCACGAACTGCCATCTTTGCAGCTCATAAAGCGACGGTTGAGGCGGTACTCCTCCTCAAGACCGCGGGCAATAGTGCACCCACAGGCACGAGTACAGATACAATAAGTGATACAGTACAATAATAGATGACTAATCCATTCACTCTATGAATCCAAACAAGCAAAAGCCAGTGGTTGAACCAAACTTTGAGGGTGAAGAAATGAAAGTGCCTCCAACTATGCAGATCAAAGAAGAGGAGGTGCCGAACACGTCGCTTGTGAGTGGACCCATCCTTATTCTGCTGTTCGTTATCCTCCTCATGCTCCTCGGCGGTATCTATTATTGGTACACCATGCTCATGAATGGTCAGGTAGCCAGCGCACCCACCCGCCCAACTATCGAAATGAACAACGAACCTGAAAGTCCGACCGCTGAAGCCCGTACCAGTGCCACAGATATTGTGAGCACCTCAGATGAACTTGATGCCATAAATGCTGACATTGAAAGTACCCGATTTGATGACCTTGAAGATAGTTTTGTAGCAATTGAAAATGAACTTGGAAGCGCTCTAGGGGCCAATCAATAAGACTTCCACTGCCTGCACCACACCCGCCACATTGGCGGGTGCTTTATTGTAAGAGCGACTCAATACAAGTTGCAAAACTTCGATATACAGGTACACTACTCCGACTATGGCACACGATCACCACCATCATAATATCGATTTTAAAAACGCTTTTACCGTTACCAAAGAGGCCGGGAGTAAAGTAAAGATTAGCGGCGAAATCCCTTGGGACGAGCTCGTACAGGAACGAAGCGAAGCAATTAAAAAGCTTGGCGCCACGGTGGCAATTGACGGCTTTAGACCAGGTCATGTCCCTGAGGCAATGCTCGTGAAGCACCTCGGCGAAATGAATATTCTGCTCGAAATGGCTGAACGAGCTATTGCACATATGTACCCACACATCGTTGACGCTCACGACATTGCCGTCATCGGGTACCCGCAGATTGATATCACCAAAATTGCACCGGAAAACCCGCTTGGTTTTACTGCCACCGTTGCAGTCGTACCAGACATTACTCTCCCTGATTACAAAGTCCTCGCGAGCGGTATTAACAAGAATAAGGAGTCTGACGCGGTCACTGATGCTGATGTTGAGAAGCAGATTGAGGACATTCTCCGTCAGAAGGCTGCCTATGAGCGCCTCCAGGCCAAGGCAGTAGCAAAGGCTGATGGGGACCTCCCAACTCCAGAAACTGTTGATACTATCGAAACTGAGGAGGACCTGAAGAAACTGCCAATTCCTGAACTTACTGACGAGGTTGTAAAAGGACTTGGCCAGCCGGGACAGTTTACTGATGTCGCAGACTTCAAATCGAAGCTCCGCCAACACCTCGAGATCGAGAAAAAGCGTGAGGTCGAAACCAAGCATCGCACCATTCTCACCGACACTATTGTCAGTGGAGCAACGATGGAACTACCAGCCATTTTGATTGAGAGCGAGCTTAACCAAATGTTTGCACAGATGGAGGCCGACCTTGAGCAGGCAAACCTCAATATGGACGATTATCTGAAGCACATCAAGAAGACTCGTGAAGACCTAAAAGCAGAGTGGACACCATCAGCCGAAAAGCGCGCAAAGCTCCAGCTCGTCCTGAACGAAATCGCAAAGAAGGAAGCCTTGAAGCTTGATGAGACTCAGCTTAAAACCCAAGTCGACCAACTGCTCGCACAGTACAAGGATGCTGACCCTCACCGCGTCACCGTCTATGTCGCTACGATGATGCAAAACGAGGCGGTCATGAAGATGCTTGAGAGTCAATAATTACCAACAAAAAAAACAAAAGCACTCCACCTGAGGAGTGTTTTTTGTTTTATCTCAAGTGCTGGTCTTTTTTTATTATTTGTATATAGTAGTGGGAGCGTGACTCCTGTGCAGAGGCAGATCGCGCGGCGGGATGCAGCAGCTCACCCTCGTGCTACTGGTCCCAACCGGGGGCGGACCTTGGGAAAATGAGTCCGCCCCCACCCATCAAAGCCTGGTAGTCCTGGGCTTTTCTTTTATTTGATTTAGTTCATACTGGGGGAGCGCACCGGAGAAACGCGCTTTGGAGTATCCCGCGTATTGCGCGCTATGGCCCACGGGTCGATGCGGCTCTTAGCCTGTAGCTGGCTTATCGCCAGGGGCACCGACGGATACGCATCTGCACCTCGATGTGTTGAAGTCACCCGCTGTCAGTAATGATGTGTAGCGTACCGTCGTGAATACAGCGGTGTAACCAGCTTTCGGATTAGTTCGTGGCTGGTTTCGTTCTGTGACGTCAACTACAGCACCGCATGGTCTGTGATTTGAAACGAACAGACACAGGTGGTGCCTGACTGAATGGATGTCACCATCCTCCTCCGTCGATGATAACTGTGATCATCAGACCACCTGCGGGCGGCTCGTAGCCTATCACGAGCCGCCTTTTCTATTTGCGGTTAACGTTCGCTTTCTGTTACGACCATTTCTTTTTCATTCAGGTTTTGCTAGGATGGATAGGCGCTTTTACTTATTTGTCTGAACGCGCATTAATTGCATACCTATGAAATCTGAAACAATCCAAAGCAACCTCGTCCCGATGGTTATCGAAAAAACCCAAGGTGGAGAGCGTGCGTTTGATATCTACTCACGACTCCTCAAAGAGCGTATCATCTTCGTCACTGGCCAAATTGAAGACTATATGGCCAATCTCATTGTCGCTCAGCTCCTCTTCCTCGAAGCTGAAGATCCAAAGAAAGACATCTTCCTCTATATCAACTCACCAGGAGGCAGTGTCACTGCTGGTCTCTCAATTATCGATACCATGCACCACATCAAACCTGATGTAGCTACTGTCTGTGTTGGCCTCGCCGCCTCGATGGGGTCACTCATCCTCTCCCAAGGTGCTAAGGGTAAGCGTGCTATTCTCCCAAATGCTGAAGTCATGATTCACCAGCCATCAGGTGGCGCCTACGGCCAGGCTTCTGATATCGATATTACCGCGAAGCATATCTTGAAGACTCGAGACCGTCTCAACAAGATGCTTGCCAAAGCCACCAGTCAAAAGCTCCAGCAAATTGAAAAAGATGTTGATCGCGACCTCTTCATGGATGCCGAAGAAGCCAAAGCCTACGGTATCGTCGACGTCATCTACAAATAAAAATAAGTAAAAGACCGCCGCTCATACCCGAGCGGCGGTTTTTCTTTCGTTTTCTCTCTTTTAGAGATTGATTCGCATCGTATCGGGACAGCCGGCTTTTCGCCACTTCGCTCGCAACCAGACAAAGAACACTGAAGTCGCGACCGAAAAGAACGTAAACATGACCAATCTCACCATAGACCACACACTCATCTCTTCAGACCACTTGAGCCACCAGAGGAATATCGGTGTAACAAGACCACAGAGAATTAGTCCCCATAGCATCACCTCAGAACTCCACCTAACCAGAGTCGCTTTCATCTCACCCTCCGTTTCTCTGCGCTTAAGTATACGAGAAAATAATGACAAAGTACATTTTTTCTGGTACTGTTTTTAAGACCGACCGACCGTTTTGCCTGACCGACCGTCTTACTGAAATTAGCTGAATTTGGATATTATGCCACCGTTTTCTCCCCTTCTCACTATCCTCGTGAGTCTTGGGATTGGAGCCGCCCTTGGATATTACCTGCGCTACCTCCACGCCCTAGGTAAAAAAGCTTCGATTGAACTTTCGATTAAAGCAACCTTGCTCGAAGCCGAAGAAAAAGCCAATAAAATCATCGAAAAAGCCGAAGCAAAAGCCGAGGAGGTACTTAAAAGTGCCAAAGCTGAAGAAAAAGCCATTGAGGAAAAACTCGATCAAAAGGAGTCTCACCTCCAGAAGCGAGAAGAACTCCTTGATAGTCGCCAGATTGATATCGATTCCCAAAAAGAACTAGTCCGCAGCAAAATTGAAGAGATAAAGACCTTGAAGGCGCGCCTTGATGAACGAAAAGATGAACTCGATAGCAAACTTGAAGCTATTGCCGGCCTCACTCGGGACGAAGCCTACGACCGAATCGTTGCAAAAGTGGCCACTGAGCGAAGTGAGGACCTCGCCGTTCGTGTGCGCAAACTCGAACTCTGGGGTACCGAACAATTTGAAGCCAAAGCCCAGAATATTCTCCTCGCTGCCATCCATCGCCTCGGCAACAACATGCCAACGAGTGTCATGACCTCACACGTCGAGATCCCATCTGATGACATCAAAGGCAAGGTTATTGGTAAAGAAGGACGAAACGTACGCGCGTTTGAGCGTGCTACGGGGGTAGATGTACTGGTTGATGAGACACCGGGATACGTTGTACTCTCATCATTTGATCCCATTCGTCGCGAGATTGCCCGCGTGGCGCTTGAGAGTCTCGTTAAAGACGGTCGCATCCAACCTGCCAAAATTGAAGAAGCGGTCGAAGTAGCGCGTAAAGAAGTCTCACAGACGGTGCGCAAGATGGGTGAAAAAGCTTGCTTTGAAGCTGGGGTACCAAACCTGCACCCAGACCTTATAGCGATTCTTGGTCGACTTCACTTCCGTACGAGTTATGGCCAGAACGTCCTCTGGCACTCGGTTGAGATGGCCCACATGGCGGCAGTCATAGCAGAAGAAGTCGGTGCCGACGTGGCCGTCGCTCGAGCCGGTGCCCTCCTTCATGACATCGGTAAGACCGTCAGCCATGAAGTAGCCGGTACCCACGTTGAGATTGGTATTCGTATTCTCCAAAAATATGGGGTTGATGAAAAGGTTATCCTCGCAATGCGTGCTCACCATGAAGAGTACCCATACGAAACCCCTGAATCAATTATCGTACAGGTCTGTGACGCACTCTCTGGTGCTCGACCGGGAGCGCGTCGTGATTCAATTGAGCATTATATTAAGCGCCTCGCTGACCTTGAGGCAATCGCCACCACGCTTGCGGGCGTTGAAAAAGCCTTTGCTATTGCCGCTGGTCGAGAGATACGGGTGCTCGTGAATCCAACCGCACTCACTGACTTTGAGACGCAGGCACTTGCCCGCACCATTGCCACGACGATTGAATCAAAACTCCGCTACCCGGGTGAAATCAAGGTGCACGTCATCCGCGAAACGCGCGTCGTCTCCTACGCTCGCTAGTAAATCTCAAAAAATTACAACACACATTATTCGTTATTGAAGTCATTGCACGAGAATATCCTTACTATATAATGTTGCTAAGCCACATACGTCGGCATGCGCCGCTGAGCGTCACCTCAGCAGACAGTTTTAGATTAATCGCAACCATAATTCCGTACTATGAACAAAGCAGATATCATCGCTAAAGTGCACGAAGTACTTGGATCAACCAAGGCTGATGCAGAACGTGCAGTCGAGGCTGTATTTGGTAACATTGAAGCCGCTCTTAAGGACGGTGATCAGGTATCAATTGCAGGCTTCGGTATCTTCGAAGCAAAGAAGCGTGCTGCTCGCGAAGCACGTAATCCTCGCACTGGTGAGACCGTTAAGGTTCCCGCTATGCGCGCACCAAAGTTCCGTGCGGCTAAGGCGCTCAAGGATTCAATCAAGTAGTCAATACCTGACGAACACAAAAACAGACGGTAGTAACCGTCTGTTTTTGTTTTCCACCGCCTATCCCCACTTTTCATGATGATGAGTGATTGCTATACTAGCACCCGTAGCGGAGGTAATATCGCTATGGAAATATCTAAGTGGATCTTCGCTATTTCCCATCACAAAAACAAAAAGTACCCTTCAGCCGGGTGCTTTTTGTTTTTGGGAGGTACAGTATCATATACGTATGGAAAAAATTATCATTAAAACCACGGTACGGGCACCACTTGAAACAGTCTGGGATTGTTGGACTGGAGTAGAGCAGATTGCTGGTTGGGCATTTGCCTCAGACGAGTGGGGTGCGGAAGGGATGAGTAATAACCTTGAGGCAGGTGGCACCTTCGCGAGTCGGATGTTTGCCAAAGATGGAAGTTTTGAGTTTATCTTTTCTGGTAGGTATAACAAAGTGGTAAAACACGCTCGCCTTGATTACAACCTCGACGATGGAAGACAGGTAATAGTAGAGTTTAGTGAGACGCCCACTGGTGTACAGATTACCGAACAATTTGAGCCCGAAGCAGAAAACCCAATCGATATGCAACGAGCTGGCTGGCAGGCATATTTAGATAACTTCAAAAAGTACGTGGAAGGAAGGTAGTAGAAATTAAAACAACCAGCTTTAGCTGGTTGTTTTAATGTGCGGGTGAGAAGAATCGGTCACTAATCACTAAGTATATTTGTTCGTCTTCGACTCCAAATCCAATTAATGATTTTATGCACCTTATGGGACGAAGTCCAAACGACTTTAATAACTACAATGTAATTTTTATGGCGCTTTTTTTGTTTTTATGAGTTAATAGCACGAAATGAGTTTAAAAAAATATACATTGTACATAGACGAATCTGGAATTAGGTACCCACAACACAAAGGTGCACCTAGAAGAGATGGAATGGATTGGTTTGGCTGGGGCGGTGTATTGGTAGAAAATTCACACGAGTCTCAAATTGTATCTTCGCATAAACAATTATGCGAAAAATGGAAAATTGAGTACCCATTGCACTCAAATGAAATTCGTGGAATGCGTGATAATTTTAAGTGGCTAAAATCGCATCCGAATCAAAAAGATTTTTACAAAGATCTAAATAACTTTCTTACTCAAATTAATGTGATTGGTTTTGGAGTTGTTGTTTCTAGGCCAGGATATAACAAAAGATATATAGAAAAATATGGAAATAGTAGATGGGAACTGTGTAAGACGACATACCCTATCTTAATAGAAAGAGTAGTGAGATATTTAATAGATTTACAAGAAGATTTTAAACTCAAAATTATTTTTGAGGGCGCAAGCGGTGATGAAAACCGTAAAATAATAGAATATGGTAAAAATCTAAAGCATACAGGTCATCCGTTTAGTAAAGCCACTAGTGAAAAATACTCACCAATTCAACCAGACATTTACAAAAGAGTCATTTCAGGCAGACCTGAACCAGGTACTAAAAATAACATATTTCTACAAATTGCTGATTTATATGTCTATCCAATGGCAAAGTTTAGATATGATCCTAGTTATTTGGCTTGGCACGAACTTTACAAATCAAAAAGAATCATTGATTCGGTTTTGAATTCGGAGCACTTATATTTAAAAGGAATAAAGTATTATTGTTTTACGACAGAATGAAACAGAAAGACCAGCACGAGGCTGGTCTTTCTTGGCCCGCAAACGCTATTTGGGCACGCGGATCGATATTCGATCCAGTACCTACACATTAATATAGAAATACACTTTTGTCAATGTCAATAGTGTGTAAAGATTTTAATTTTAAATTGAAGCGATAATTTGTTCTTTTGTTGTAGTAGAAATTAGATCTAATTTTTTATCATGGTCCCACGACTGAATTTCAACCTCTCTTTTTCTAGCGTCACTTCTTGATGGGTACCTTTCTAAATGTTGAAGAAATACTGGCCTATGCATCTTAGTATGAAAAGCACCGCCCCAGCGTAAACCATTATGTTGTTCAATTCTTTTACGGACATTATATGTAATACCAGTGTATAGGGTACCACTCGAACATTGAACAATATAAACGTAACAGCTCATATCAAAAGTATAGCAAAGCTGGGTGAGAAGAATCGGTCACTCTCATGGGGATTTTAATTCGTTTCACTCTTAAAATCCCTCATTCGCTCGACCCCCACTCGGTGCGGTCCTCGACTCGCAAAGCTCGTCTGCGGGCTTCACCGCACCTCGGTTCGATTCTTCTCACCCGCTACAAACGGCAACGAGCCAAACACGTTCGTGTTTGGCTCGGCCGATTTGTGCGGGTGAGAAGAATCGAACTCCCGACCGCTGCTTGGAAGGCAGCTGTTTTACCACTAAACTACACCCGCTTTTCTTACTTACTCCTATCGAAGTCCCGAGATTCTACCACCTTTCACCAGAAAATTCCACCACCACTTGCTATACTACTTCTATGCAGATTTTTATTGATGTACTGGTAGCAGCGCTCATGGCCTACCTTAGTTTTACGAACTTTCTTGCGGTCGGTATTGCCACCTTAACTGGCCAAGACCTACCTGGCCCAACTGAAGATATGCCTGTCAGTGAGCCAGAACCATCTACAACAGAGACGGAACCAGCCGCAACACTCCTTACCCCACTGCAGTCAGCCTTTGCCCGTATTCCAGACATTCTCCTCAAGAGTAGCGAGTACCAGCAAGCCACCGTCATTACGAGCACGAAACCAGAGCCAGCGCCGGTTGATCCACTTGATGCTATCGTCAATATCTACTGCACCTTTACGACTGATGAGTACATCCGCACGACGACCGGAACTGGATTTATGGTGAGTGAAGACGGTGTTATCCTCACCAACGCACACGTAGCCCAGTTCCTTCTCCTCGCTGAAACCGGCGTCCTTGGCGATAGTCGCTGTACGGTACGTACCGGCTCCCCTGCTGCCCCTGCGTATATTGCCGAACTCCTGTATATTCCTCCAGCCTGGATAGAAGAACATGCGAGTTTAATTGACGCTCCATCACCAAGTGGGACTGGTGAGCGTGATTATGCCCTCCTCCATGTCACCGAAAGTGTAACAAGTGATAAACTCCCGGAACGCTTCCCAGCGCTTCGTCTCCTCACTACCCCACTCACTCCACGCGCTATCGCTGGTGAAATCACTGCCGCTGGCTACCCCGCCGGATCTATCTCTGGTGACACTGCCAAGAACCTGCTCGCCCGCCGTGCCACTACCACCATTTCAGAATTATTCACGTTTGACACGAGTACTGTTGACGTTCTTGCGCTTCGTGGAAGCAAAATCGGTGAACAGGGCGCCTCGGGTGGTCCTATTGTAAATAAAGACGGCTACGTTATTGGCATGATAGCAACGCGTGGTAACGACGAAAAGGATGGTGCTGGTAGCCTCCGTGCCATCAGTATCGACCATATCAACCGTACTATTACTGAGGAAACTGGTGTCCCTATTACCACCCACCTCCAAGGAGATATCAGAGCTCGTGCCGATATCTTTGCTGAGACTATGACTCCCTTCCTCTCAGAGCTCCTCACGATTGAAGTGGAAAATTAGATCGTGCCATACATATAAAAAGCCAGCGAGGAAATCGCTGGCTTTTTATATATGGAACGGATTACTGACCTGCCGATTCAGAGCTCATCATATCAATCACATCAGTCTCTGTTGAGGTACCTGTTGATGAGGAGGTAGTGCCGATATCTGCCACTGCTGTCATCATCATAACCTCATCCCCAGTCATACCAGGAGCATTGAAATACGCAAGACCCATAATTGAACGAGTGTACTCACGCGCTTCTTCTGCCGCCTGCTTAGCCACCTTAATATCAGTATCAAATGATGAAGTAGCGGTGAGGAGGAGCGCTTCAATCTGAGGTAAAGTAAGTGCAACTTTGTCACGAATACCCACATCAGTAACACTTGGCATCGTTGCGGCAATCTTGAGCAAATCTGCTTCTGCTTCGAGATAGGCATTTTGAGCAAGTACTCGCTCTTCCTCTGGTGTCAGTACTACTGGAACCATCGTATCAATTGCCAGAGCGGAACGCACATCAATGTCAGTCATAAATGTGATGATGACCTGCATATCACGCCAGGTTTGCTTGAGAGATTCAAGACCAGCCGCAACATCAGTGGTGTAAAGAGTGGTACCAGCTGCTACCTTACGCTCGACATCACCAACACGACGCTCCAAATCAGCGTACTCTTGTGCAGTAGCTGAATCTTTGATACTCGCAAGAAGCTCGCGACCACGAGTTGTCTCTTGCTCGAGTTGTGCAACGATACGATCATAAGAAACATCACTCGTAGTAGTTTGAGCAACCACTGATTGTGCCTCATCAAGGGCAAGAGCGAGTGCTACTGTCGACATACCCTCAGTGGTACTGCCGGTGGTATCCATCTTCAGCGCCTCAGACTGTACATCAAGCACAGAGACGAAGGTGAGCTGTGCTAGTGCCGCGGCGTCAGCATCGGTTTCTCTGAGGGTTGCGATCTCGGCAGCGGTTTTATCTTGATGTTCACCAACCGCAGCAATGACTGCCGCTTCGGCTTCAGGGGTCAACCGACCAGCTTTCGCTAACAAGCGCGCTTCGGCAATACGTCGTTCAAGTCGCTTGGTTTCCCAAGCCACCTTCTCATACCCTGAACTTGAGAGACTACTCATCACCTCCTCATTAACACGTACTTTCATGGGGTAGAGCAAATCACCTGGCACTGCACGCTCAGCCATGAGTGGTGTCCCAACTACAAAAAACAGAACAACAAACGCACTCATGCCACGCACAAAACGAGACGGCATGGCAAACATGATGAACGGCTCACCACTACGAGCAGTAACTGTCCGAGCAGGCTTAACCGCTGCCGCTGGCAGCGGATGATATTCCATATAGGCAGCGACACGTGCGCGTAGAGCATCGCGTTCAGACCCAGTCAAGGAGACGGTATCTGCCTGCTTCTTAAATTGTTCGCTAAAGCGTTTCATATTGTTTATTTTTTGCGCCGAGGCATTTTGCTTTTCGGCTCATCTCCTCCTTCCATGAGATCACGTAAGAGCTTGAGGCCACGGTGAATACGAACCGATACCACATTCTCACTCTCTTCAACGAGCTCACTGATTTCTTTTGGCCCCAGACCGTCAACAAAGCGCAATACAAGTATCTCACGATACGCATCAGGTAGTAATGCCAAAAGCGATACCGCTTTCTTCCCATCAATCGTTGCTGCCAAAGCTTCAGATGAATCTTCGGTTAATTCAGGGAACGAACCTTCAGTCACCCCCTCTTGGGCAAGCAAGGAATCAAGTGATTGCTCACGCTGCTTCCGATAGGCGTCGATGATGAGATTATTGAGTACTTTGTAGAGGAACGGGCGATATGAATCAATTTCATGCCCATTTTTTACATACATCCACACCTTCGTGAAGGTGTCATGCACGAGGTCTATCGCGCGCTCACGATCGCTAATGCGAAGGCAGGCGTGACGAAATAACGCGTCGCTGTACTCTTCAAAAGCATGCAAAAAACGTTCTTCGTGGCTTCCGCCTGCGCTTGTTGTTTGAGAACCCGCCATGTGGAAACCATTATATAGGTAGACGGCGTGCTCGCCTAATCCTTACGTGGTGGTAGAGAGTTTTTCCACAGGGTCTACACCATGCTATACAATTTCAAAAAATCAATAGTTCTGGTTCCTCAATTGATTTAAAACCAGCCTTTTTTATGGAAAAACCATATTAAAATGCTCAAGATAACGGCATTGGCAGCTACGATATAGCCGAAGGCATACGGTGACTCTTGAAGCGGGAGATTGATATTCATACCGTAGAGTGATGCAATCACTAGCGGGACCGTCAAAAGAATCGTCAGAACGGTAAGAATACTTAACGAATTATTGAGTCGACTCGTCATAATCGCCTCAATTCCGCCACGCATGTTCTGAATAGTCTTCAAAATTGACCGCGCCTGGTTCACCACCTGGTTGTTGGCGATAATAATATCCTCCATATCATCGATATCATCGGCAAAAAGCTGCATGTAGTTCCCTTTTGGCACCTGTTGGAGCCAGGCGTTGGTTGGCACGAGCGCGTCAACCATACTATTGAGGCGATTTTCGTATTGTACGAGTCGCTCGATACCGCGCATCCCAATCTTCGCAAGGCGCACCCGCTCTTTTTGTACCGCCTTTCGCAGACGTACCAACTCGGTATCATACGCCTTCGTGAGGGCTTCAATCATCATGATAAATAGTTTCGCCTTCTGGGTAGTAACAACCGACTCTTTCCCCGTAATAAACGGCTCAAAGCAAGGGACCGGACGCAATGCGAGCGTCAATACAAACGACTCACCTATCACGAGCAGCAATGGTGCTGTCTCACTATCTTCACCCTGGTCTCGGAACGGATACCGGGTAAAGAAATACGTCGCACCCATTGACTTCTCCAGTCGGGGAACCTCAAAAAAGTCTTTCGCGTCTTCAAGAATATCCTCATCAAGGCCAAATTCAGCCTGAATTTTAACTATCTCTTCCGGAGTTGGGTTGACTACATGGACCCATACCCCCGTCCGCACCATCTCGAGCTGCTTTAATTCAGTATCTTTAATGGTGCGAAAGTAATAAGTAATCATTGCCCCTACCTTACGCTTCTATGACTTTTTTGCAACTCACTTATCCCAGGAACAGCAAAGAAATGATACACAATACGACTGCGAGGACCTTTTTCCAATCAATATGCTCTTGATAGATGAGCACTGATAGTACGATTGGAATCACTATGTAGAGACCATGAATAGTTTGTACGATACCCAAATCTCCCCCATTACCGTACGCAAATAGCACACAGAGCATCGACAAACTGATGAGCGTCGATCGAAATAGAGCGGCTTTTACCAAATCCAGGTTGGTATGCAAAAGAACGTATTGAAACGGCAGAGATCTCAGCTTTTTACAGACAATTAATAACGCCCCAACGAATATACCCCATGACGCATACCATAACGTCAACCATTCACTCATACCAGCTTCAATCGCATATTTATTGAGTGCTGCTGCAATTGATGAGGTGGCAGATACTAAAACAACCATAATAAGTCCTTTGACAAGGTTATTTTGGCGTTGATTCTCGAGTTTATTTATCAATAGTAGTGGAACCACATGACCAAGTGCAATGCCAATCCATTCAATGTAAGTAAAACGTTCCCCAAATACTATAAGTCCAAACAAAACAGCCAAAAAAGGACTGAGGAGTTTAAAGAGCGGAAAGAAAATAGTGGTATCGACATATCGGAGCGCAAATACCTTTAACGTATTGCCTTGAGAGGCGGCGAGGCCGGATAAGATAGTAATAAAAATCAACCATGTAGTTGAAATGCCATCTGGTTGAAACAAAACTAAGCCAATCCCGGCTACAGCAATGGAGAACAACCCTCCATACATGGTAAACGTTTCTGCATCAAAACCTTTCTTTGCTGCAATTTTGAAACCAAAATTGCTGATACCAGCAAGTACCATACCCGTTACAGCCGCCAAAAACCAAAGTTGCATATAAGTATAGTACCAGACAGGTACGAAAAGCCTCAGTTTCATATGAAACTTTCGATTCCGGATGTAAGCAAAACTAGTTGCTTACTCTTCCCGAGAATAAGAAAAAGCCCATTTGGGCTTTTTCTTATTGTCGGGGAGCCGGGAATCGAACCCGGGCCACACGGTCCCAAACCGCGTACACTACCATTATGCTACACCCCGATATACATTTGTGGCAGTGATAATACCACCCTTTAATAAAAAAAGCGAGTTGTTTGTCTGATAAAGCGTAGTATTTGCAGTCAGTTATTACAAAAATGGTATTACCGCGGAGAGACTCTCCACCACCTGTAATCCATCACATTGCTGCGCAGCTCTTTTAGCTCCAGGTCAACACATCAAAAATGTCTTACTCTGAGGGATTCTTGTACGTACAATTTTAACATGCTCTGGTAGATCATCAATAAAAGCAATATTTTCACATGAAACGACAGAATTGAGAAAGGTACGTATATAATCCCCTTTACTTCCCTGTTCCACATAGAACACATTTACGAACAAAGACTCTAAGCCAGACGAACGCACCTTTGTTTGCTGTACAGTTCGATCCCCAAACGTTATCAAATAAGGCAAATATCCAGCTTGCCGAGCGTTCCATATGAAACTTATTGTATCTGGGTAAACATAAGCGGCTAGATCAAGCTCTGAACCCTGCATTATTAGGTCAATCAGTAGAACTCGCTCTAAATGGTTGTAGAACGAATCAGTATCAAAAATGGTTCTATCAAAATCAATAAATAGATATTTCACAACAATTACAACTTGGCAAAACTATAGTTCGTTGCACATGAAACTTTAAAATACAACATTGCTAATTAAATTAATGGTTGAATACGTTTCACGTGGTACAACTCTAACCCCAACAACATCAATCTGCCAATTCCCTTCCCACGTATTCTCTGTTAGCCAACTCTGAATTGCTCGATGTAGCTTCTTCAGCTTTTGTTTATGAACCCGCTCTTCAGGACGCCAGGTTCCATATGAAACTGACGCTTCCAACTCCTCTTTAGTTTCATATGAAACTGTTTTAACTTCAATAAAATGAATACAGCCGGACTTTAATGCAATAATATCAAGTTCACCCCAGTTTTTTCGATAATTTCTATATATGATTGTGAAGCCATGCTTCGTTAAATATACACAAGCTAGTGACTCGCCCAGATCACCAATGGTTTTAGTGTCCATTTTTACAAGTATATCAGGCATAGTGTTCTACATGAAACTACAGGCTTATGTACCACGTGAAACGTATATATTTATAAAAGATATCCACGGCTTTGAGTAAATATCTTTGAAAAATATGGTTTTTTGTAAAAGAATACTGTCTTTAAGACACTGTCCTTTATTCACATGTTAGAAGGTTGTGCACAGTTTGTGTAGTTAACCAAATTATCTCACATCTAGTATCCATAAGCATTCGGAAATAGGTGGGTGTCTAGATACATTGTGTACGGTACTAATCTGGTTTCGAATCTGTGAAAGGCTTTATTTACTAATGTGCGGCCAGAGAGAATCGAAACTTACAGTTTCAGTACCCTAATTGGCTATATTACTCGTTTCACTCGTAATATAGCTCAATCAGGCTTCGATTCTGCGAAACGCTTTATTTTATAAAGCTTCGCCTCTGGCCGCACATTAAAAAATCCCCAAATAGGGGATTTTTTAATGTGCGGCCAGAGAGAATCGAACTCTCGACTAATCCTTGGCAAGGACTCATTATACCACTTAACCATGGCCGCTTATTTGGTTGTTTCTTTACTGAGTAGCTGAAGCCAGTAAGTGAGCTTCTGCTTCAGTAAAGTACTGCCGATTATAGTATTAAGAACGCCAAAATGCAACGTTTCTCCCTGGGAACGACCTTTTACAACCTGGTTCTTGTGAAATTGGGCAGGGGAGAGGCCGGTTTTCTTACACCAGTACTTCATACACACCACCTCGTCATGTTGGGGGTACAAGTGTAACCATAAGCGAATTGAGGCCTTTTCAACACCCAGGTAATCAATCAAAAACCGGATGAAACGTTGCTGTACATCCGCTCGACTATTCGAAAGTCGGATAAGGCGACTATTTTCTTGATCCCCAAGCGCATAGTAGAGCGTCAAACCAGCAATAAAGCGGGGAGACTGGCAATAATTCCGATACTCTACCGCTGCTTGATGGAGGGTTGTGGTCGTTTGGTGGCGTCGCTCGGCCACACGCGCTTTATTAATGAGTGCCAAGCGTTGTTTATTTTGAATAATTGCCTGCTTTTTATTGCGCTCAGCTACTGATTGTGAAAACGCTTCGTGACGGAGCCAATTACTGACCGTACCCTTAGAAACATTGCAAATCTTAGCTATTTCAGCATATGTAAAGCCACGCTGTCGATAGGAATGTGCCTGTGCGTATGCTTCTGGTTTGTATGAACGCATATTTTAGTACTTTATAATTGGTATATATTATACCGTGAGCAGTGTTCACATTTGGACAAATTTCATGGCGGTCGGGGATACCGCCATGTTTATGCCACACCACTACGAATCTCCCTCAATCTCTTCGCCAACCACGTACTGAGCACCGCAGGGACCGACAACCGCTTCATGGAGCGTATTCGGGGGAATATCTATCCGGTCACCAGGCAAATATTCTGTCGTTACACCCGCAACCGTTACCGTGATACTTCCTTCAGTCACAAACAAGACGACGTTGCCTTGGTGCACATGGCTCGGATAGACCGTTCCAGGCTTATCTTGCCACTCATACACAGAATGCCAACCTTCTTTTTCTAATTGTGCAATACACCGTTCAGACAATTCCATATACAAATGAGCATACGCGGATTGATACCGCTGAGCAAGTGCTTGTAATAGAATGCAAGATATAGCAATAGCCCCAAACCATTCCGGTTGGGGCTATTTTGGCTCAATCCGAACCAAAAACTCAGTATTTCCGGAAGCAGTGACGGCACGCCAGAAACGTCGCCAGCCACGTCGACCCCCGGCCACCGTCATACAACCAAGACTACTGGCCGGGCCGGCGTGAATGAGCACATAACGGCGTTTAACCATTCCATCACCTATAAGAAACGGGCCTTCGTCGTCATAGGCTTCATACAGAAGGAGACAAGGGCCATTCCGCTTCGCGTTAAACAACCGGGCACGATACAGAGAACCAGCTGGTGATGGTGGACATTCACCACCAACGCCAAATTGATCTGGTTGTCGCAAAAACAGTACCGCGGCCGAGTCCCTTGTCACTGCAAACTCATACAATTTACCGTTTGAACCTAGAAAGGTCGCTTTATATGTTGGAACTGGGCGCCGCCGACCTTGTCGACCAACAAACTCGTAAAGGTACGCTCGTTTGGTCGTCTTTTCTCCAGTGATGACGATTTTTGCCAATCTTATCCTCCATAACAGGTCATCCAGACGCGATAATACAAGGTTATACTGATATGTAAAGCCTGGCCAAAAGTTTCGAAAACAAATGAACCACGCAAGTACGTGGTTCATTTGTTTATATTTGTGCACCCACCAGGACTCGAACCCAGAATAACTGATCCGAAGTCAGTTGTGATATCCATTTCACTATAGGTGCATTACCTCAGTGCCACTATCATACGGTGGGAGAGGGGAAAAAGCAACGTATTTCTGCTACAATACCAAAATATGATTACCCCTGAGCAAATTCCGCTTGAAGTCCGTCGTATTGCCAAAACCCTCACTGACCAAGGGTGCGACGCCTATTTAGTTGGAGGCTGTGTCCGAGATATACTCCTTGGCAAAACCCCAAAAGACTGGGATATCACCACCGATGCTGTGCCCAGTGTGATTCAAAGCCTGTTTCCAGACAGTTTTTGTAATAACGACTACGGTACGGTTGGAGTAAAAACTGAAAGTGAAGATCCGCGTCTCCACATTGTCGAAATCACACCATACCGGAGCGAAGGGGAGTATAGTGATGCAAGACGCCCCGATAGCGTGACGTTTGGTGTATCACTCGAAGAAGACTTAGCCCGGCGTGACTTTACAGTGAACGCCATTGCACTCCGACCACACGACGGAGTAATCATTGACCTGTATGACGGCCTCAATGACCTGCAAGAACGACGACTGCGGGCGGTAGGTGACCCAAATGCCCGCTTTCGGGAAGATGCGCTCCGCATGATGCGAGCCATCCGCTTAGCAGCAGAACTCGACTTTATGATTGAAAGTACGACAATGCAGGGTATTTTTGCTAATCGTGAACGGCTTGGGCAGATTGCCATTGAGCGCGTCAGTGTTGAGTTCCAAAAGACGTTACTTTCTCCCACACCGATGCAAGGTATCATATTTCTTGAAAAGCTTAGTCTTTTACCATACGTACTGCCAGAAATTGAAGCAGCTATCGGTTGTGAACAGGGAGGTATCCATGCTTATGACGTATTTGAACACCTCCTCCGCACTCTTCAGGCAGCTGCTGATAAGGGATATAGTCTCGAGATGCGCTTAGCAGCCCTTCTCCATGACATTGGCAAGCCAGCGACAAGGCGGACCGGCGGTAAAAACAAGCTTTACACATTCTTTGGCCATGAAGTAGTTGGGGCAAGAATGACCAAAAAGATTCTCGAACGCCTCAAGATGCCTCGGGAAACGATAGATACCGTCGAAAAGCTGGTTCGTTGGCACATGTTTTTCGCTGATACAGAAGAAATAACGCTCGCCGCCGTCCGCCGCACCATCGTGAGAGTCGGGGAAGATCAGATAGAAAACCTGCTTAATCTCCGCGTGTGTGACCGAATTGGTACCGGTAGACCCAAAGAGCAACCATTTCGCTTCCGCAAGTATAAAGCTATGGTTGACGAAGCACTTCGTGATCCAATCTCAGTAAAACTACTTAAAATGGACGGGACCCGTATTATGGAAATAACTGGGGAAAAACCCGGGAAAAAGCTGGGATATATCCTGCATGCACTGTTAGAAGAGGTGTTGATAGACCCCACCAAAAATACGACTGCATACCTCGACGAACGAGTCCAGACACTCATAAAACTTGATGAAGACACCCTCAAAGCACTCGGTGACGCGGGTAAGGAGAAGCAAGCCGAAGAAGAAGCAGCCGCACTACGAGAAATTGCTCGTGAACACAAAGTTGGATAGCACATAAAATGACCAGGAAACCTGGTCATTTTATTTTGAAAAACATATAAAAAAGAAGGCGACGTAATGTTGAAATTTAACTCTAGCCCTTGGATCTATAATGTGTCTGAAATAGAAAAAGGCCTGGGGGAATCGACAGTCGAGGTGATTATCAACGTCCGATGCCCCAAGGCCTTTTCGAGCTTTATGTTTTGTGAGGATAAACCTCAATTTGGTGTTACATAGTGTAATCTAACCAATGATTAAGCTCTTGTAATGTGAGAAATCAATGTTACTTACAGACACTAACGGATATCCATCTCAGCCGATATTCGTTACTACGGTAAGAAGATTTCTCTTAGTGGTTGGATCTTCTTTTTGTGCGTTAGAATTTTTTGGAGGTAATTCTTATTTTTGAATGAACTCTTTACGGGGATGCCTCCAGGGTTCGAGTCATAATGTCTTTTATGAACCGAACTCTGGAGACTCCTGCGCGCCCTCTCTGGGCCTACATGTATAGTATGTCCTTTACAGATAATCGTAAAGGACACCATAGTGGATATCTGGGGATTATATACGAAGTAATGTCCTTTATAACTGAAACCGTCTTCAGCTACGTAAAAATCCCTTTGTTTTAAAAGGGATTTTTCATATCTTTACAGTATTATTGACGTTCTTGTGTTTCGTGTTTTAGTTTTTTATTCATTTGACAGTTCTATACCGAGTTCCACTGAGACGGGGCAATGGTCTGAACCCATAACGTCAGGATGGATACTCGCTCGCTGTAACAGTGATCTTAGGTTAGGTGACATCATGATGTAGTCAATCCGCCAACCAATATTTCGTGCCCTCGCCTGACCAAAATGTGACCACCAGGAGTAATGCCCACCCTCCTGTGGATGGAGCAGTCTAAATGAGTCAATAAAGCCAGCCTGTTCCATAGCAGTGAAGCCGGCACGTTCCTCATTAGTAAAGCCCTTTTTACCAACATTTTCTTTTGGTCGCGCCAAGTCAAGCTCAGTGTGTGCCACGTTAAAATCGCCACAAAATATGACCGGCTTCTGTTTCTCAAGCTCTATCACATACTGGAGGAACGCAGGGTCCCAAGCTTGGCGCATCGGGATACGGGACAGGTCGTCTTTGGCGTTTGGAGTATAGACCGTGACGACAAAAAATGCCTCAAATTCAAGGGTTAATACCCGACCTTCCTTGGTGGTGTCACCATAGTCATCGGCAAGCTGGTACCGTTCCACAATATCCTGTGGGAGCCCGTAAAACACCTCCTCTGGACTTACCTTGGTAAAAATAGCCGTACCAGAATAGCCCTTCTTTTCTGCAGAAAACCAGTACTCTTCATATCCCCCGAGGTCGATATCGGTCTGTTCACGGTGTGCTTTTGTTTCTTGAAGGCAGAGAATGTCTGGATCATGCACCTCTAAAAAGCGCTCAAGGTCACCTTTCCGGTGGACCGCTCTGATTCCATTCACATTCCAGGAAAATAATTTCATAGTATGCATCCTACCATTTTCCCACACTACCAGACCAGGCCTATGCTACGATACGTATATATGTATCGTTTGAAACAGCACGGTCCACAATACTTTTTAAAAAATCTTGGTACCATTGTTGGTATAGTCCTTATCTGGCGAGGTATTTGGCATATTCTTGATAAGATTGACATTGCCATTATTGGTGACGAGACCCATCTTATTACTGCTATTGGCGGTATTATTGTTGGGTTTCTCATTTTATATATTCCTGATAGAGACCTTAAGGAGATAGAGAAGCTCTAGAAAACGCTTGTATTTAGAGGGAAATGTGCTTTAATAGCAGTAGCGAAACCATAACTCCCTTGAAGCAAGGTATTGATCAGGTGTAGTGACGTTTTGTATTAAAAAATAAATACATAGTATGACAGGTTCAATTGTACGCAAGACTGATAAGGGCTTCGGCTTTATTCAGCCTGATGACGGAAGTAAGGATGTTTTCTTCCATGCATCAAACGTAGTAGATGGTATGTTTGATGAGCTCGCAGAGGGCGAGAAGGTTACCTTCGAAATCGAGCAGGGTCCTAAGGGTCCAGCTGCGAAGGATATCCGTCGCGCTGCTTAAATAGACCGCACCACAAAACACCTCACGCAACCCGTGAGGTGTTTTGTTATTTGTTTATAGTCACAGCGTTGTTTCATCAAAATGGTATACTGAGATTGTTATATGTTCTTCAGTGTGTATCTTGATTATGTACGATGGCACTATAGTGAAGCACTGTTTCACTACGTGCGTTTACTCAAAACAGCCTGGTGGTTTGTGACAGCTTTTTTCTCAATGCCACTGTTATGGAAAACACTCTTTAAACCATACCGAAGAATGGGGGAGAGCGACGGCTCTACCTGGGAAGCCGTCATTACCACACTCGTTATTAATAACCTCTCCCGAATAGTAGGCTTTTGCATTCGCATCACTCTTCTCGGTATTGGCTTTATAAGCCTGTCACTGCTTACGGTGGCAGGGATTTTTGGTTACTTTTTTTGGCTCGTGCTCCCGTTCCTCCCTGCAATATGCGTGTTTATCGGTACCTTACTTCTCCTTAATGTACTCTTGATATGATTGATGTACGCACTAAAACCGTATACAAACTTTCGAAAGCGCTATCTCGTAATCGCACGCAGCAGTTGCGTGGAGTCCTCCTTATTATCATTTTTGTGACGAGTATCCTCATTCTCCTATCAGATACCGAAGCTGTTTCTGTGTTCAATGAGCATATACTGATTGGTAGTTTACTTGTCGCTTCTGGCCTCTACCTCGAACTTCTCCTTCTTAGTCTCTACAGCAACAGTGTGTATTACCGGGGCCTCGCTTCAATCTCTGGCAGTGGTAACTACTTCCAACAAGGTCTAACATATGACGCCGCCAGCGTCTTACTCAGCAATGAGTCTGATATCACAAAAGCTTTTCTTACCTCAACCTTCGGTGCACATATATATGTACGAGCAGAACTTACGAAAGAAAAAATCGAAGCTTTCTTAGAGAGACCACGGACGAGACTACCGATCTCTACTCTAACAATTAAAAAAGATAAACCGACCGCACTCATTGAGGTGCTTGAGCATATACTTATGCTCGATACCGATTTTATAGAGTTCCTCACTTTGGCCGGAATAAATCCTGACACCTTACGAGGAGCCGCATCATTGGTGATGACCTCATATTATACCAAGAAGCGACGTGAACGCTGGTGGGGAAGAGATGAACTGAGTCGTATTAAACCACTTGGTACCACACTCACTGTTGGTGCTTGGCAACGACATATTCCTCTACTAACACCAGTAAAAAGTCGTGTTGATGTACATACTCCAATTGAAGCTGAAAGTATCACAAGGCTCGAGCGAATTCTCCAAAGTAAGCGAGACAGTAATGCCATCTTGATAGCACCAGACCACGAGACAAGTGTGACCATCAGCCAGAAGTTGCAACATTCAATTGAGCATGGTGGACTTGGACACATTAATGGAATCTTCCTTGCTGAAATTGATCATGATTCAATTCTCGGGAGTGGACTATCAAGTCTACAAATTGAACAGACTATCCGAGAGATTCTACACCGAGCAATAACTGCCGGTACCGTAACCCTTTTACTTAAAAGTGTACCGACGTTGATAGCAAGATACGCTGAACACGGGGTAACTATCACGCACATCATCGAAGAAATGTTGACGGCCGATAGAGCTCACGTCCTCATACTTGCCACCCCTGAAGAACGACTCCAGTTACAACGACACCATCTTGCACTCTTAAAACGTTGTCACGAGGTAACCATGAAGCCGCTATCTGAACAAGAACTCATTACCGCTGCGGCGTCTGTCATTACTCAACTCGAGTCAACCTATGATTGTATGTTTTCGTATAATGCCATCAAAAGTGTGAGCGAACTAACTGCCACGTACACTGAAGCGACTGAAGCTACACTCGAACGTCTCCTCGAGGGTCTTGCCACCCGAGCACAAAAAAATACCGTCATCACAGGAGACGATGCTGCCCGTTTCATCAGTCATGAACTAGGTATCGCACGTGGTCCAATTGATGCAGAGGAAAAAGATTCACTCCTTAATCTGGAAACAATCCTTCATCGTCATATCGTCGGACAAGATCGAGCGATTCACACCCTTTCAAGTACACTGCGTCGGAGTCGGGTCGGACTGGTAGCAGCAAAACCAGTTACGTCATTTTTATTCCTTGGTCCGAGTGGTGTTGGTAAGACTGAAACAGCAAAAGTGCTCGCTCGACACCATCTCAAAGACGATCGGGCACTCATCCGCTTTGATATGACCGAGTTTGGTAACAGTGAGAGTGTCGGTCGTCTCCTCGGTAACGAAACAGAGTCTGGTCGACTAACCGATCATCTCACGCAGCACCCCCGCTCAATCATACTGCTTGACGAATTTGAAAAAGCGCACGATTTGGTAAAAAATCTTTTCCTGCAAATTCTCGATGAAGGACATATCACTAATGGGCAAGGGAAGACGCTCTCACTCCGTGGTTCACTCATTATTGCCACAAGTAACGCGGGCAGTGAACTCATAGCAAAGACTGGTGAAAAGCGTACAGAGAACCCGACACTAGATACCACCATCATTGAGCATATCATTCGCGAGCATGAATTTACCCCGGAGCTTATTGGCCGATTTGATGAAGTTATCATCTTTGATGCACTCGATGAGAAAGAGCTCTTAGCTATCGCTACGCAGCAGGTGACCATCCTTGAACAACAACTGCGTGAACGAGGATACACACTGGTCGTAACTCCAGCAGCATTCGAGCGGGTCCTCACACGTTCAAAGTCGGCTCTCTTTGGCGCCCGATCAATTCGACACCACATCAGTACAAAAATTGGTGACGCAATCGCAACCGAAATTATTAGAGGAACGACACCTCGTGGTGGAACTATCACCATCGACGCCGTTGATATAGTATAAATTATCAACTCATAATGTATAAAAAGTATACATTCTCATGTATACTTTTTATATGTCAAAAAATTCGAAACAAGCTAACCAACTTAAATCACTCCGCCTCGCACACGAGTTCACACAACTAGCAGTCGCAAACGCAATCAATATCTCACGGGCGTCATACCTTGCACTCGAAAAAGGGACACGCGAGCTCATGTTCAAAGAGGCACTTCTCCTCGCAAAGCTCTATCGCATCACCCTGGAGGAACTCGCTCATGAAGAAAGCTACGATTATGCAAAATATACCGATATGATGCGACTTGTCCTTCGAGTAGCAGCAACTGAAAAGGTAACCATGAAAAAGACAAAGTTATCGCAAATACTCTATCTGGCGGATATGCGGCATTATCACCAAAATCATATAAGTATGAGCGGAATACCATATAGGCGACAAGCCTATGGACCAACGATTGATAACTACCTCACTTTAATCGAAGAGCTTGAGTACAACGGCACCATTGTCATCACACAAGTACTGCGGGAGGATTACCATATGTATGAAATTACCGAATCACGCTTCAGTCAAAAAAAGCCAATTACTCATCTCACTGCCAAAGAACAAAAGACTATTACGGCCATTACCACTGCCTGGTGTGACGCGCCGACCGCCACACTCACCACCTTCATCGAAGCACAACTCCCGTATCGAGAAACCACCATCGGACATATCATACCGTACGAACGGATACTCGAAGCAGAGCACCACCAGATATCCTAATCCCCTCACCTACCATCTGAGGGTAGGGCTCATCCCGAGCAGTGCTTCAGTATTGAGGGGAAGGACGAAACACTACGATGAGGTCGTATCACGTGAATGGAACTTTTTGTGTACTTCACGGAGGTGTGCATCAGTCACGTGAGTGTAGATTTGTGTTGTTCCGATATGAGCATGTCCAAGCAGAGCCTGTACCGAACGTAAGTCTGCACCGTTTCGTAACAAATCGGTCGCAAAACTGTGACGAAGTACGTGCGGTGTTACCTTTCTCGTGATACCCGCACTGATAGCTGCTTGTTTCATGAGGCGTTGAATCGCGCGCGGGGAGAGGCGCAGATCTTTAGCGGCTTTTGCACGCGGGCCAGTTTGGATAAAGAGGGCAGGGTCGATGTCTTTGCGAGACAGAAGGTAGGTTTTGATTGCATGCTTAGCAGCATCTGTTAAGAAGACAACTCGTACTTTGTCACCCTTACCACGCACCGAGAACTCGTCACGAGTTAAATCAACATCATCAATCGACAGTGCGCACAACTCGGAGAGTCGGAGTCCGGTCGAAAAGAATAACTCAAGAATTGCTTTGTCTCGTTTACCAGCGAGCGTCGACACATCAGGGGCTGCGAGCAGTCGCTCCAGTTCAGTGGTAGAAATAAGATCAAGTGAACGCTCTGGGACTTTAGCGAGCTCAATCCGCTCGGGCGAAAGAGACTCAACACCTCGTTTTCGTAAAAACTTGAGAAACGCCCGGAGTGCAATCAGGTAGTAGTTTTGCGTCTTTCGTTTCATTGGCTCCACGCGCCCACCGACTTTAGTTCCCGGTTGTCGATTCAGCCAAAGACGAAACTCTCGAACTTGCTCCTCGGTAATTTGGTCCACCGACCTGTTATTTGTATACGAGAAAAACGTCGTCAAGTAATGTTCATAATTTTCGATTGTCTTCACGCTGCGACCGCGCTCAATTTCCAGGTACTCAAGGAATTGCCGCTGTGCCTGTAGAATCTCCATAAGGGTAGTATACCAAAGAAGGGAAGCGCAGTGAGATACAATAGGTAATCTTGTATTTTTTATGGATTGTGCTATAATCATTACAACCTTCGCAGGTTACTCATGGTGAACAACTGCCTCAATTGAGGGTATCTACAGTATCGTTTCACCGTCAAATTTCATTCATTATGTTAAGCAAGCGAATCAAAGAGAATGTCATGAAGCCGGTCAAGCGACATGACAGTGACACCGGGTCACCTGAGGCACAAGTTGCTCTCCTCACTCGTCAGATTGAAGAGTTGTCAAACCACCTCCGAAAGCACAAGAAGGATTTTCACTCACGTCGTGGACTTCTCCAACTTGTTGCAGATCGACGTAAGCATCTCAAGTACCTCGAGCGCAAAGATGTAAAAGCCTACGAGGCACTCATCGGTAAGCTTGGTTTGAAGCGATAACAAATGCCCTACGGGGCTTTTGTTTTATGAAAGAAGGAGTATAGTGAAGGGAGAGTTTTTTAATATTGAGTAAAACATTTTTTCATGGGAGTTATACGACATCCAGATCAACGAGTCGCGGTACTCATTGATACCCAAAACCTTTACCACAGCGCAAAGAATTTATATAAGTCAAAAGTTAACTTCGGTAACGTGGTCAAACACGCAGTTGGCGAAAGACGTCTCATCCGTGCACTCTCGTACGTAGTCAACACTGAGAGTGGTGAGGAGGCGCCATTTTTTGAAGCCCTCGAAAAAGTTGGTATCGAGATTAAGACGAAAGACTTACAAATATTTTTTGGTGGTGCCAAGAAAGCTGACTGGGATGTGGGACTCGCCATTGACGCAATCAAACTCGCACACAAAGTTGATGCCATAATTCTCGCGACTGGTGATGGAGACTTTGTGCCGCTTGTTGAATACGTTAAAAGCCAGGGATGTCAAGTTGAAGTCATCACCTTTGGTCGATCTGCCTCAGGTCGACTTCGGGAAGTTGTCGACGATTTTATTGACATGGATGAACGACCGCACGAGTTTCTCATTGGCTTCAAAGGGAGAGGTCGCGGCCAGCAATCAGGCAAGCGACACTCGCCACACAAAGTCGTTGGCACTGATACAGACTTGCTCGACTAACACAAACGAACACCACTCCTCCATTGCGGGGGGTGGTGGTTTTGTTATGCTAGTTCTATTAGTAACACGAGCGTGTGAGGTACGTAGATTTCAAAGACTTGAAATCTAACATCTCCCACGCTCAATCACATGAAACATGCAGTCAAAAAAATACGAAATGGATTTCGGAGGAAAGCAGTTAGTCGCTGAGTTTACTGACCTCACTAAAAAAGCACACGGGTCAGTCCTGATGCGTCTCGGTGAAACAGCAGTGCTCGTTACTGCAGTGATCGGTGAGCGCGAGCAACCTGAATTACCGTACTTTCCACTCTCAGTCGAGTTTGAAGAAAAATTCTATGCCGTGGGTGCAATTCTTGGCAGTCGATTTCAGCGACGTGAAGGCAGGCCGAGTGATGAAGCGGTCCTATCCGCACGAATCGTTGATCGTACTATCCGTCCACTCTTTAATCACGCCCTCCGACGTGATGTGCAGATCGTCGTATCCGTGCTCGCCGTTGGTGACGAAGATCCAGATGTACTCGCGGTGATAGGTACTTCGCTCGCACTTTCGGTCTCACCAATACCATGGAACGGTCCAGTGGGAGCGGTGCGTATCGCACGCAGCAAAGATACTGGTGAGCTAACTATCAATCCGGGTTATGAAGCTCGTGGTCGCGGTTTTGAATTTGAGATACTTGCCTGCGGACAACACGGGAAAATTAACATGATTGAGACTGCCGCAGAAGAAATACAGGAAGACGATGTTCTTACCATTCTTGAAGCTGCTGTTTCACTCCATAATGACGTCATCAGCTGGCAAGAAGCAATCATCGCTGAGCGCGGTGTACCGAAGCTTGTTGTGACACCCCGTACGCTCCCAGCTACCGTCGAGCAACTCTTCTCAGATGTGTTTGCTGCCCGCTTGAGTAGTACACTCTTCAGTAATGCATCTGGAAAATCACACCTCGCTGCACTTAAAAATGAATGGCTTGATGCAGTGAAACAAACGGGGGAAGTGGTGAGCACCAATGTTCTCGACAGTTATTTTGAAGACATGATTAATGAAGCTATCCATGTCGGTGCAGTCGAGTTTGGTAAACGAGCTGATGGCCGAGCACTTGATGAGGTGCGTCCACTCTACGCGCAAGCGGGTGGTATCTCACCAGTACTCCACGGCAGTGGCATCTTCTATCGTGGTGACACTCATGTCATGACCGCACTCACCCTCGGGGGGCCAGAGGCGGCACAGTTGCTTGAGACCATTGAAGATCAAGCTGTTTCAAAACGCTTTATGCACCACTACAACTTCCCACCTTTCTCTGTTGGTGAAACTGGTCGAGTCGGGGGTACCAACCGACGTATGATTGGTCACGGTGCCCTAGCAGAAAAAGCCCTCGTACCCGTACTCCCGAGTCAGTCTGAGTTCCCGTACACTATTCGCCTCGTTTCAGAAACACTCTCAAGTAATGGGTCAAGCTCGATGGCCTCAGTTTGCGCGAGTACACTCGCGCTCATGGATGGGGGAGTACCAATTAAAAAACCAGTCGCCGGTATTGCCTCTGGTGTCATGATTCAAGGAGATGCCTACGCACTCTTAACCGATATCCAAGGACCAGAAGATGAACATGGTGATATGGACTTCAAGGTAGCTGGGACTCGTGATGGTATTACTGCCATCCAGATGGATGTGAAAGTAAACGGAGTCTCACTCGAAATTCTCGCTGGTGCGCTCGAGAAAGCAAAAGCAGCCCGTCTTCAAATCCTCGACACCATTGAAGCGCACATCAATTCACCACGCCCTCATATCTCACCCCGAGCACCAGAAATTATCTCACTCACGATTTTGCCAGAGCAGATTGGTCTCGTGATTGGAAGTGGCGGAAAAACTATTAATAAGATAAAGACAGAGACTGGAGTCAGTGAGATCTCAATTGAAGACTCTGGTATCGTATACATCACGGGCAATAATGGTACTGCTAAAAAGGCAGCCGAAGAAATTAGTAGTCTCACCAAGCAGTACACCATTGGGGAAGTGGTGACCGGGACCGTCACGAGACTCGCCACCTTCGGTGCCTTCTTGAAACTGGATGCTCACCATGAGGGACTCATTCACATTTCAGAAATTGCTCCTTTTAGACTGGAGTCTATGGAAGGAGTACTCTCTGAAGGCGAAACAGTAACCGGTGTAGTCTGTAAAGTAGAGGAAGGTAAGATTGGTGTATCACTGAAGCAACACGATCCAGAGTTTGCCCTGAAGCGCGGACTTACACAGAAATAAGACTCAAACTAAAAACGACTCACTCACTTGGGTCGTTTTTTGTACCGTGAAAAAGTACAAGTCCTCTTCATCTGGTGTGGGGTACAATAGCTATATGTCGACCTCGGTCCTTTCTCAAGTACGCACGTTTGCACAAGATATCGAGGCGGTTCGTGATGGCAAAACGTCTCATCCACCAGCAGTCGTGAGTCGTCCCCAAAACCCTCCATCGGCTACTCCGTCGGTGCCAGTATCAAGTACAGTAAGCACTCTATCAACAGCCACTTCACAAAAACCAACTCCGACAGCACCTATCAAAATTGCCACCACCGCCACGAGAGATGCATCATACCCAGCCACGATTATCACCGATAAGAAGCGGGCAAAAATGAATGTAACCGCTGAGGTGAGTGGAGCCCTTAGTAGTTGGTGGAAAGAAAAAGTAGGGAATGTAAAAAAAAGCAATAAGCGATCATACAGTGTCCCCGCAGCAGCAATGCGAAAAGGCGTCATCGAAACAGCCACGTCACACACTGGTCGAGCTGCAACAACTGACCATCACGAAATTGTCGCTCGACTCAAGGCAGAAAAGGTTAAGCGCCAGGAGGAAGCCAAAACTGACACACCGATTGTGCCAAGCACACAAGCCAAACCAATGACGGCCTGGGATACCGAAAAGACTACCGACCAAACAGAACGACACACTCCACCAGTCATCCCTACCACGACAACTACAAGTAAAACACCGAATCTGGCTCTTGAGGCTGAGCTTGAAACGGTAACTCAAAACGCAACTGTCAAAACTGGTCGAAGTGCCATGAGTCTCTCAACGGCGCAGGTCGCATTTCCAAAAATTAAACCGTCAATTCCAGAGCGAGCTGAGGTCAGTATCATTGAGCCTCCTGTACGTGAGATTCCAACAGTAAATCCAGTTACCGAACTCCGTACTCCAATTAATCCACAGATACCAACTACACTCGCCGCCACAAAACAAGCAGTTACCGCACGCAAGGAAGAATTACAGAAACAAGCGGTAGTGGATGCTCCAAAAAAACCAACTGTTACCATCCCGTGGAATAAAGCCCCCTACGTTGCAGTAGGTGCACTCGCTCTCGTGGTTGTCAGTAGTGCAGTCCTCTTCGTCATGAATCAAGAGAGGGGAGTGTCACCGACGGTGACCACCTTACCTCCACCAACCACTTTACCTGCACTCAGTACAAACTCTCAGGTTGAAGCCCGACTTGAGGCCCCAAATAAAAACGCCTTATACAATGCTATCCAAAACGCAGCCGGGACTGGTGACAGCTTCTTTGTGGTAACACCGCTCGCATTTGATACCGGACTCCCACTCAGCAGTGACGAAATCCTCACGCTCATCAATCGTCAATTTACCCCTGATGTACTCAGTAGTGTCACCGGTACAATACTTGGGACTTATCGTAATGAACCCGTCATCATCATCACTACCGATAACGAAGCCAGTCTTCGAGGCCATCTCTTTGCGTGGGAGACATCACTCAATCGCGATCTCACCCCGTGGTTTGGTACCGTGGTAGTCGGTAGTTCCACCGATGCGGTTCGGTTTCGTGATAGCCAAAGTGGTAGCCGCGATATCCGTGTTCTCACTGATGAAAATAACGTCGAACGTGTTGTTTACGGTTTTGCAAACAGCACAACAGTTATTATCACGAGTAGCGCAACGGCATTTTTAAATCTTGCAGAGACTTACGTACAGTAGGTGGGTGTATACTATATATATGCACAACTACGAGAATCAACTCAAGTTAGAACTCTCACAACTACAAACTGAGCTGGCTACCATCGCCATTTTTCATGAAGCCACTGATGATTGGGAAGTGAGAAATGACGACAGTGAATATAATAGTGCTGATGATAATATGGTTGCCGACAATGTTGAATCATCAAGTGAGCGGGAAGCCACCCTGGGACTCCTTGAGGCACGCTACCGAAACATTCGTCTTGCCCTCAGTAAAATGACTGCTGGCACCTTTGGCACATGTGAGGTCTGCAACGAACCTATCGAAGCAAATCGACTTGATGCTAATCCAGCTGCACGCACCTGCATCACACACCGGGAACTCGAACCATCGCTCCCTCGTTAATTAACTTCTACTATGCCAGTTGCCCACGTTACCACCATTCAACCAACTGTGCGCGGGGGACATATCATTGCAATTGAAACTGACACCACTCGGGGTCTTCATTCATTTTCCATTGTCGGCCTTGCAGGTAAGGCAATTGAAGAAGCGAGGGATCGGGTGAGTAGTGCTCTGAAGCATAGCGGCTATCCAGCCCCCAGTGCGCAGAATCATAAAATTGTCATGTCGCTGTCTCCAGCTGATCTCAAAAAAGAAGGTCCACTTTTTGACCTTCCATTAGCGATTTCTTATCTACTTGCTACTGACGAAATTACCATCGATGGCACTAAACGAATTTTTATTGGTGAGCTTGGCCTCGATGGGAGCCTGAAGCCAGTTCGAGGCGTGCTGAATATCGTCCACACCGCCCGCGCATCTGGGTTTACTGAAGTGATTGTCCCGATGGCTAATGCGTGTGAAGCAGCCTCAATTGAAGGCATTAGTGTTTACGGAGCACCTGACTTAGCGTCGGTCATCGCGCACATTCACACCACGGGCACCAAGCGACTACTGAGCCCAGTACCACTCACTGCACTTGATACCGCCTGGGTCGACAGTGCGGTTAAATTAGAAGATATAAAAGGCCAAGAGAGTGCGAAGCGAGCACTCATTATTGCTGCAGCCGGTCGACACAATGTCATTATGGTCGGACCACCAGGCACCGGCAAGACAATGCTCGCACGAGCTTTTCAAGGAATACTCCCACCACTCACCCGAGAAGAAGCCTTGGAGGTTGGCATGATTCGTTCAATTGCAGGCGAGGAGAGTGAGGTCCTCACCACGAAGCCTCCGTTTCGAAGCCCACACCATACCGCCTCGCACACAGCACTTGTGGGTGGTGGGAGCTACCCACGACCAGGCGAAGTAACCCTCGCTCACAAAGGTGTTCTCTTTATGGATGAGTTTCCAGAGTTTGAACGGCGAAGCATTGATGCGCTTCGCCAACCACTCGAGGACAGGGTGGTGAGTATCTCACGCGTCCAGGGTACCATGACATTCCCCGCTGATATCATCCTCGTTGCAGCAATGAATCCGTATCGAGGGAGCGAGGATGGTACCACTGACCTTGCGCGCGCCATGCGCGAAACCTACAAGGACAAAGTTTCTGGTCCAATACTTGATAGAATTGATCTTTGGATAGAAGTACCCCATGTGTCATACGAGACACTTGATATGAAGACAGTAGCTGGAGAAACGGAGGTGGCGAGAACTATGATAACAAAAGCGCGTCAGACACAACAGAAGCGACTCGCTCAATACGGCATCACCACGAACGCCCGAATGACTAGTCGCGATATCGAAACCACCATAATACTTGAGCCATCAGTACAAGAACTCCTCCGCACGGCAGCCACTCGACTAAATCTCTCCCCGCGGAGCTACCATCGTCTCATTAAAGTTGCTAGGACAATTGCTGATATCGAAAACGAAGAACAGGTTACTACCACACACGTCCTTGAAGCTTTACAATATCGAGTACCTCTTTAGTAAAAGCCTCGGAACAAATTGTTCCGAGGCTTTTACTATCTTCTCTCACTAGAATGGATTTCGTGCACCACGAACTTCAAAGTGGAGATGCGGACCGGTCGACTTACCGGTATTACCCATCGCACCAATCACCTGACCAGCCTCGACATACGCACCGACACCAACATTGTTAGCCGAGAGGTGAGCATAGAGTGTCTGACTGCCATTTGGATGACGGACCACAATGTATTGACCATACCCACCATTCCAACCTGACGACTTTGAAACAATCACCTCGCCACCAGCAGCAGCGCGAATAGCAGTACCAACCGCACCGGCAAAGTCTACTGCGTTATAGCCATGAATACCCTGTGTCTTAATGGTACCAGGAGCCGGATGAGAGAAACCGCCGCCGCCAGAGGACTTCGTACCACTACCACCCTTTGTTGACGCAGTTACCTTCGCTGGCGCACTATGGAGCGCACCACCTGGCACAATCACGGTTGCGCCGACTGACAAATCAACACCAGCCTCAAGCTGATTATATGAAAGTATCTCGTCAGCATTACCTTCGTACTTCTTTGCGATAGAAGCAATCGTATCCCCAGATTTAACCACGTGGCGAATACCAGCCACAGGAAGAATGACCAGTGTTTGCCCCGGTTTAATAGCCTTAGCATTCGGGAGATCGTTTGCCCACAGAATAGTATTGGTGGTCACATCAAACATCTCAGCAATCATTGAGAGGGAATCGCCCTCACGTACGGTATAAACACTAATTTCACCACCCTGCTGCTTACCAGCATCTAGTTCATCTTTACCAAGCGGTCCAGCCGAGACCAAGGCACCATCCTGAATGAGCAGATCGGCTCCACCACGAGAGCTACTTGGGTCTGGATTCATCGCCGCCACCAAGACTGGTGTATCAAGCACTAAATCTGTTTCAATTACCTCTGGGACAATTGGGGTAGTGTCTGCAGCGGTAAAGAGGTCAAGTACGCCTGCATGTACAGACAAAGGCACTACCACCAGTAAAAGCCCGGCTACCACTTCAACGAAACGGCCAAGGGCCGAAGGAGAGGAATATGTCATCCTGCGAGCTAGCTTGCCAGAGACAGCCGCGGACTCGTAAATAAAACGTTGAATACGTAAATGCTTATGGACTCACCGCCAGACAACCACTACGGAAAATTTCGGAACTAATTACTTCTCTGTAATTAGAGGGCACCAAGCAAGGGATGCACGTGATGAACATTTTACTAGAGACGAGAGCAGTCACAATTGACGTGGAGATAAATGTGGGGTTTTCTCAAAATCGGTCATTTGAGCCTGAGATACCAACGTATAATTGCCATTGACTAAAAATCATAATAATTTTCTAATTTAAATCACGGCTATGGTATAGTATCCGCACTATGACCGATAGACCATACCTGGCGAAGCTAAACCCTGCCCAACGAGAAGCAGTGGTGACGATTACCGGCCCTCTCCTCGTCCTCGCCGGCGCTGGTTCAGGCAAAACCCGCGTCATTACGCACCGTATTGTCCATCTCATTCACGAAGGAGTAGCGCCCCACAATATCCTTGCGGTTACGTTTACTAACAAAGCGGCCGGAGAAATGCGCGAACGTGTTGAATCGCTCATTCACCAGTATCCACCAAGCGATCGCGCTGCCATTGATTCACTCCCAACCGTCACCACCTTCCACGCACTCGGGGTACGGATCCTCCGTGAACACCACGACACCCTTGGTTTGCGCCGCTATTTCACCATTTACGACCGAAGCGATACGCTGCGAGCAATGAAAATGGCAGTTGAGCGTGCCAATTATAATCCAAAGGAGTTTGAGCCACGAAAGTTACTTGGAAAGATTTCTCGCGCCAAAGGTGACGCAGTAACCCCGCAAGAGTTTAAAAATAACGCGAGCTCGTACCCTGACCGCGTAGCGGCTGATGTCTGGCTCCACTATGAGACAATATTAACCGAGGAACAAGCGCTTGATTTTGATGACCTTCTTGTTAAGACACTCCACCTCCTTCGCGAGTATCCCCACGTGCGCGAAACACTCACGAGGCGCTACCAATACGTCCATATTGATGAGTACCAAGACACTAATAAGGTGCAGTTTGAGATTGCTCGCCTGCTTGCCGGCACTACCACTAATATATGTGTGGTGGGGGATATCGACCAAAACATTTATTCCTGGCGTGGCGCTGACATTAAGAATGTCCTTCAATTTGAACGTTTCTTCCCAAACGCTAAGACTGTTCTCCTCGAAGAAAATTACCGTTCAACCAAAACGATTGTGGCTGCGGCCAACGATGTTATTGCGAAGAACCGCAATCGAGTCGAGAAAAATGTCTTCACCAGTAATGATGATGGGGAGAAAATAACCCTCTACGCTGCCATGAATGGTGGGGAGGAGGCAGAGTATATCGCCCGAACCGCCAAGCATTTAGTGGCAGACGGAATCGCACCATCAAGTATTGCCGTCCTCTATCGTACCAACTTCCAGTCTCGTTCGCTCGAGGAAGCCTTTTTGAACTACGGTGTCAGTTACCAACTCCTCGGTACTAAGTTCTACGAACGAAAAGAAATCAAGGATGTGCTCGCCTATCTAAGACTTGCCCTCAATCCTGGGAGCACTGCCGACCTTGCGCGGATTATAAATGAGCCAGCCCGTGGCATTGGCAAAGTAACCATGCTCAAGGTGATAGAAGGGAAACGTTCAGAGTTAAAAGGCGCAACATTGGAAAAAGTCCAACGATTTGACGATATCATGATGGATATTGCGGCCGAGGCTCGGACGAAACCGCTCTCGGAAACCCTCAAGTTTATTATTAAGCGTACCGGAATGGAAGCTGAACTGAAGAAGCTCGGTACCGACGAAGATCTGTCTCGACTAGAAAACCTTCGGGAACTCGTCACCCTCGGCACCCGCTACGACGAGCTCGGGACTGAAGCGGGCGTTGAAGCATTCCTCGAGACAGCAGCACTCCAGAGCGACCAAGACGAACTGAAAGACAAGACCGAACAAGATGCGGTGCGCCTCATGACCGTCCATGCCGCCAAAGGACTGGAGTTTCCGTATGTGTTTATTTGCGGCCTTGAGGAAGGACTGTTTCCGCATGAACGACTCGATGACACCGGGATTGACCACGAGGAAGAGCGACGCCTCTTCTATGTTGCACTCACTCGGGCCGAGAAAAAGCTCTATCTTACCTATGCACACATGCGAATGATTTATGGTAGCCAGCGCATTAACGTTCCATCAACGTTTCTTAATGATATCAGTAAAGAGTATGTCGAATCTGGTAACCCGCGTGGCTGGGGCAATACGAGTTCAGGCTACGAAACAACAGTATTTCTTGATTAGTCGCGCTTGCGCTTAGTGGTGATTATCGCTATGCTCAACTGACCTATGAAGGCATACGGACACAATACCACCCCTGACACAAGTGACTTTGTGCACAAAAAATCACTCGGCCAGAACTTTCTCACGAGTGACTATGTGCCAAATATTATGTGTGACGCTGGAGAGGTGACGCCAGGCGATACGGTAATTGAAATTGGTCCAGGGACAGGCGCTCTCACCAAGGTCCTCCTCGAGCGGGGAGCGGTAGTAACCGCAATTGAAACAGACGAGCGAGCACTGACGATACTCAGCGAATCTTTTGTCGAGGAAATCAAGGGGGGTCAATTACACCTCATTCATGGTGATATGCGTGAGTTTATCCTCAGTGAAATCACCAACAACTGGTCATCCTATAAAGTAATAGCTAATATTCCGTACTATTTATCCGGTTTTCTCCTTCGAACCATCCTCGAGTTGCCGCAGCCGCCAACTGACCTAGTATTTTTAATGCAAAAAGAAGTAGTACATCGCATTTGCCGTGATAAAAAATCTTCGCTCCTTGGGTTGTCGGTACGAGTATATGGTGAACCAATATATGTAAAAACGATTGGCAAGGGTCATTTTAACCCTCCACCAAAAGTGGATTCGGCTATTCTACTCGTCAAAAATATTACCCATAAGCACCTCAAAGACCAGACTGAACGCGACACCTTCTTCACACTGCTTCATGTTGGTCTCGGCAGTAAACGAAAACAGCTCCGCGGTCTCCTCCGTCAGCATTATCATGAAAACGTGGTGACGAGCGTTTTTGCAGAGCTTAACCTCAACGAAACAGTCCGCGGTGAAGACTTACCACTCACTACTTGGCTCGAGCTCGCCCGCGCCCTCACTAAAACACGGTAGTGCACACACGAGCAGTCATTTCATCATAAATTAAGCTCCGAGACTGCTATACTTTTAAGGTATGCAGCCCATGACTATTGAACAACGACGGATCGCTGGCGCGAGCTTGGTTGGTGTCGCCCTTATTCTCGGTGCGCTCGTCATTAAAAACTTCGGTGGGGGCGGGAGTCAATACCCAACTACCGCAGCAGTAACCACCAAGACCATGCCGACCACCATTCCCGAGCGTGATTTTATTACAGTTACCGACAGCAACGGTGACGGGGTAGAGGACTGGCGTGAAGAATTCGTCATGCAAGCTCCAATCGAACTCCCAGCAGGGACAAGCTCTGTTGCTTTTACGATGCCTACAACAGTGACCGATCAAGTGGGTATCCAGCTCTTCGAGACATTGATTAGATCAAAGGCAAATAACATTCCCACCCAATCAAACGAGGATATTGCTATAAGAACTGCAGGGAAAATTCAGGGTCTCGCACAAGACACCCTCTATACTACAAGTGACGTCACAGTAATTTCGACCGACCCTGTTTCAATTAGACGATACGGAAACACCATGGGACAGAGCATGATAAACCACAACGTAAAAAGTGAAGGTGAGCTTGAAATTATGTATCAAGCTGTCCAGACAAACGACGCTGAGGCAATTAAAAAGCTCGAACCGCTCGCAGAAATGTACAAAAAACTCCGCGACGACGCACTTGCTACCCCGGTACCTGACCGCTTTGTTGCCGAACATGTCCTCCTTATCAACGCCTACCATGCAATGTATCGGAACTTAAGTGATTTCCAGCTCGTATTTGATGACCCGATTGTGGCGCTTCTCCGTATCAAACGCTACCAAGATGATGCTACTGCTCTGGGTATTGCGCTCAACCGCATGTATCGCAACGCCGCACCATTTGCCACCTTATTCCGTGAAGATGATCCCGCCATGATCTTTACCGCGTTTAGTAACAATATATGAAATCACTAGTATTTTGGTCACATCGTGTCATCGCCGGACTCCTCGTTCTCTGCCTATTTACCGTGGCGATTCCGTATCACCATGTCCTGGCTGGCGGTGGCCCGACTGGTAATGCAACTGAGGCAACACAACAGCGCGTTGCACAGAATGCTCAAATTTCAGCCATTAATGAATCTGTCTCTGCTGGCGCGAACACCTTGACCTCAATTGCTACCGGAAACATGTTTATCAAGGAAAATCTCCTTGACGGTATCGCCTGGGCGATTGCAAAGCAGATGGTGAGTAACCTCACTCGCAGTCTTATCAACTGGATTAACTCTGGCTTTCAGGGGAGTCCGGCCTATATTGGTGATTTTAATCAGCTCCTCCTTGATAGTGTTGATCAAGTAGCAGGCGAGTATATTCGCAGCCTCGGTGGTATTGGGGAATTTATCTGTTCTCCGTTCCAACTTGATGTGCAAGCAGCACTTAATATCGGTTATGCCGACGCACGTAGCGGCATGCCTGGCGGAGCTAGCGAAAATCAGTGTACTTTGACCGGTATTGTTAGTAACGTTGAAAACTTCCTCCAGGGGACTATGGATAACTGGGGTGACTGGATGGAGGTCACGAGCAATCCGGTCAACACACCCTACGGGGCATATCTAGAAGCGGAAGCAAAACTTAATGTCCGTCTTCGTAATGAAGCTGGGCAAGAAATTGAAATAGCAAGCTGGGGTGACGGCTTTCTCTCAAAAAAAATCTGCCAAGCGATCGAAGGCACGGAGCGTGAAGACTGCCGTATCACCACTCCTGGCCAGGTTATTAGCGAGGCCCTTACCTTCCAACTCTCAACCGGACCTCGTTCACTCATTGAAGCCGATGAAATCAACGAGCTTATCGGGGCCCTCCTCAACCAAATTGTCCTTCAGGCCGTCCAAGGGCTCACCGGACTCCTTGGTCTCAGTGAAAGTGGCTATGGCGGCGGAAGCGGATCATACCTCGATGCAATGGTAGAAGAAGGTGGGGCATTAATTGACTACTCTCAATATCGTCGAGAAATGCAACAAGCCTACGATCGTGAACTTGCTTTCTTTAACCTCATTGAGCGAACGATTGTCGCCGCTTCAAGTACTGGTAGACGCACTGCCGGGACATCAACCCCAACTTATGACGCCGAAACAACGAGACTCCTCAGCGAGGCCAGGACCCTGCGTACCCAAGTCTCAAGCAACCTCGGCCTCCTCAGTGCCCTCATTGCGCGCTACGATGGTGCCTCAAGTACGGTAGCCACTTCAACAACCGGCACCACCACACCGCGTACCGCCACCTCAACCGCAAATGCAATTAATGCGGCGCGTCAGGATGTCGTTCTCGACTTTATCGAACTCCGTAGTAGTGGTGTCCTCTCAACAGATATGACAATTGAAGAGAATCGGGTCAGATGGCAAAATGTCATCTACCCATACGGAGGACAGCAACTCTAACATCACCAGACCACACAAAGAGACCTAACATGGGTCTCTTTTTGTTCGTAATCACCAGCTTTTATAATAATTACATAGCGACTCATAGAAAAGGGGTGGTATGATACTCATATGTTGGAGGGCGTATCGCCATTATTCTTACGCGTGATTAAACTAATGCTCATATGCTTGTTTTTGTTTTCGGTGTTTTTTACATACACGGGCACTATTTTTGCACAAAATGTAACTCCGACACCAGGAGGTGGTGCCATAATCACGCCAGGAGGTGGCACACCAATCATTGTTCCTCCATCAGGACCATCTTTTGAAAATGGTGGACGTGGCGGTTCACCCGCTCCCGCCACCCCAAGCAACCCAGGTGGTGGCGGAGGTGGTGATGATGCTGGTCAAGCTGCAGAACCAGCATCAGCTACTGAAGAAGTACCTCTGGTGCAGGTCGGCTACTACGCCGACGCCAGTTGGTATCAAGTGCTTTTTGATCTCGTCGTAGCTGGGTTTGGGTGGCTTGTCGCACAGCTCGGACTATTTCTAGACTACGCGATTAATAATTTTATTGTCGGTTTTGGTGAAAAATACCGAGACTCAGGCCTTGGTTTTACGATAGATAATCTCTGGGGGACAGTTCGTGATATCTTTAATCTCACGTTTATTTTCGGTCTCGTCTATATTGGTTTCCAGATTATCCTCGGCACCAACGAATCACAAGCCAAGCGAACGATTCCACTCCTTATTCTTGCCGCACTCCTGGTAAATTTTAGCCTCTATATCACAAAACTTGTCGTAGACTTTACCAATCTAGCCGCTACGCAGATATTTTATTTATTCCAAACCGGAGAGACAGGGGCGGGCGGCGTACCCGAAGCAGCCTCAATCTCTATTGGTATAGCAAAACTCCTCGGTATTAGTGAAATATTCAGATATACCCCGGATTATGGTGGCGGCACCCTTGTCTACCTGTTTGGGATGATGATTGTCCTCCTTGTGCTGGCATATGTGTTTTTAGCAGGGGCTATCCTTATCACTATCCGCTTTGTAGCATTGAATATCTATATGGTATTTTCACCAGTTATGTTCCTTGGCTGGGTGTTCCCGGGCCTTAGTTCATACACGCGCAAATTCTGGTCAGGCTTCCTCGGACAAGCTTTCTTCGCGCCCGCATTCTTATTTATGCTCTACCTCTCCTTCATGGTAGTTGATAACTACAATGATGGGGTATCAAAGTACTTCGCTGACGTGCTTGGTACGGCGACAGATTTAGGACTCAGTAATGGTGAAACCATGCAAAACATACAAGCATCTGGCCTTGGTAGTGCTGGTTCGGCGATACCATTCTTTGCCATGACTATTGTGTTCTTAATTGCCTCAATGGTGGTAGCTAGAAAGATGGGAGCAGTTGGGGCCGATACAGTGATATCAGTAGGGGACAAGCTTCGTGGCTCAGCACAAGGAATGTTGTACCGAAATACCGCTGGACTAGCTCTTGCAGGTGGAGTACGTGGCATTGATGCGCTTGATAGAGCAGCCGAGCGTGGTGGAGCGCGTGGCATTGGGGCAAAAGTAATTCGTGGTGCTATTGGCGGTGAAGCAACTAGAAAAATGCTTGATAAGGGCGCAAACTATGGTGCTGGTGGCTATGGCCGAGAAGATGTTGAAAAGATGAATAAAGAACGAAAGATACGTGCCACAGGGAAGATGAGTGAGCAAAAAATTTCTGATGCAATTGCGGCAGGTACAGTAAGCGGCGCAAGTAATGAATCGAAAATCGCAATGGAAAGAACACTGCAAAATGCTCAACAAGCGCAAATCATCGATGCGCTCCGAGATAGCGCAAAAGATCCAGAGCGTTTCAAGCGTGTCGTAGGCGCACTTTCTACTAGTCAAGTAAATAAACTCCTTGAGTCAAAAGAGGACGAGTTTACCTCTAAAGAAAAAGAAAAATTACGCTCAACGCGCGTACAGAGCCTTGAAGATCGCTTTACAACCGTTGGGGGTACGCTTGAGAAGGGAATCAGTAAGGCAAGTGCAGATGATCTAGCTGCGTATGGTTTTTCACAACTCCAGCCTTATGCTGAGTACATTCCAGCAGGCAAAATGGATGACCTAAAGAACAAACTTACTCCAACCGAGTATAGTGAACTTGAGTCAAGTCGAACCACACAGCTTAAAAATAGATTTAATATTAGACCATTCGAAGTCTTCGCAGGTAAAAAGGATAATGAGATTGCACGTCTACCAAAAGACATTTTGGTTGATCCAAGAGCAGTTCAATTCCTTAATCAGCGTGTGCTTGAAATTATTCTTCGGGAGAATTACTTAGAGTCTGGTGACAGAAAGACTGTGCGTACAAATATAACTACTATGCAAGGTCCTAATGCTCCGATGTCAGAGTATTTAACAGTAAACCCACTTGGTAAAGGTTTTTAATAATATATGGAAATCACATCTGAAACCAGACTAGATATCTATCGCCATGCAACTGACAAAGTACAGTACTTCTTTGGATCATCAAATACTACAGACTTCCTCACCAGTGTAATTAAGAGATATTTTGTAGAAAATTTAGAAGCACAAAATATACTTGCGACAACTGTTGGTGATATCATTCTTGGCTTCTACAAAATGGAGGACACGATTCCACTCCTTGAACAGGAATTAGGACTAGATAGCGCAACCGCGGAAAAGCTCGGGCAAGAAGTCTTGGCGTTTTTAGCGCCCCTCAATGACCCAAATTGGGAACCACCAGTAGAAGAGGACACCGATGAAGATGGGGCTATAGAAAGTCTCGCAGGGGAGAGTAGCAGTACTATGACCTTTGCTAATAGTGAAGCGGTATCTATCCCAATTCAGTCAACTCGTATTCCAATTAAGGCACCAGCGATTACCGCGCCACAGCCACTTCATACCTACGCTCATGACATGGAGGTTGTTCGGCATCCTGAAGCGTTTGAAGACGTTGTACCTGTACCGACAACACCTGAACCTACAGTGCCAGCAATACCAGCAACACCTGTCGAGGTACCAGTAGCTCAGACACCGAGCACACCACTCCCGTCATTCATACACACAGCACCAACCCCAGTGTCTACCCCGGCACCTACTATCAGTACTCCAACAAGTACTCCAGAACCAATGACTGCGCGTGTACCACTGGAACCGCTCCCATCATACACCCCACCAGCAGTACCCATCATTACTCCACCAACTACCGCCGCACCCGCACCTGATAGACCACGCTGGAGTACTGATATCTAACAAGTTGTGTTATACACGAGACATTTGACACCACCGTGTATAATAGGGAAGTATGCAGTTTGAGGTACCACAATTCATTGAAATTGAAGATAAAATCTTTGGTCCACTCACCTGGCGCCAATTTCTCTATGTAGGCGGGGGTGGACTCATGTCAGTGGTGTTATTTTTGACCACACCCCTCATTATCTTTATCTTATTTGGTGTACCAATTGCGGCACTCTCATTTGCACTCGCGTTTTATCCAGTGAATAACCGACCGTTTTCTCACCTCCTTGAAGCGATATGGGTATTTTTTAGTCGCTCACGGGTGTATCATTGGCGACGTAAGCAAGAAGTAGTGTACAAAGAATATGGCGACCCAATGTCCACTATTCGCAATCCGCGGCTTGAAGATTCGCTTGTCACCAAAAAAGATATCGCCTCCTTGGCCCGCCGCTTAGAACTCGACGCGATGCAGAAAAAATAAATCACTATGGCTACCACTAACGCAACACAAGACTTTGTTCCAATCCGTGATGTACGGGATGATGTTGTCATACTCAAAAACGGCCAGATGTGTAAGATTCTCTTGGCCTCATCAATTAACTTTGCCCTTAAATCACGCGATGAGCAGCAGGCGATACTGTTTCAGTTTCAGAACTTCCTTAATACCCTTGATTTTTCATTGCAGATCTACGTCCAGTCACGCCGTCTTAATATTGAACCTTATATAGCAACGCTTAAGGCACTTGAACCGATTCAGTATAACGACCTCATGAAAGTCCAGCTCCGTGAATATATCGAATTCATTCGAACATTCACCACTGAGGTTGACGTCATGAGTAAAAACTTCTTTGTGGTAGTACCATACACGCCACCAAAGCTCGATTTCAAAAAAAGCTTCACTTCAATCTTGTCCCAAGGGAAGGTGATAGAGACGAACACCTTTGAAGAGCAACGCCTCCAGCTCGAACAACGTCAATCGGTGGTAGAACAAGGACTCAACCGTATTGGCGTCCGTACCATTCCTCTTAAAGATGATGAGCTCGTTGAACTCTTTTACCACATATACAACCCCGGCGATATTACTGGCTCAGCACCTACGGTACAATAAAACGATAGTATGGGTATCCTTGATAATCTCAAACCAAAAGCAAACGACAACAATATTCTGCCCGCAGGGGAGAATCTCCTTACCATTAATGACGTCGTGGCGCCATCAGGTGTTGCTATTAGTCCGCGGAGTATCAATATCAGTGGCACTATGGCCCGGGTGTTCTATGCAGTATCCTACCCACGCTATCTCACTGATGGATGGTTAGAGCCAGTCCTTAACATGGAGAAAGAGCTTGATGTTTCAATCGTGATTCATCCTATCAACACTGCGGAGACACTCAAGAAGTTTCAAAAGAAAGTGGCTGAAGTACAAAGCCAGATTAATATGCGCGCCTCGCGCGGTGAAGTACGTGATCCTCAGCTCGAAGCAGCGTATCGTAACCTCGAAGAGCTACGAGATAAGCTCCAGCAAGCTGAAGAAAAACTATTTGATGTTGGTCTCTATATTGCCATTTATGGAGATGACGAAACCAAACTCAATAAAGTAGAAAACGAGATTAAAGGCAGTCTTGACTCTCGCCTCATCTACATCAAGCCGGCTCTCTTTAAGCAAGAGCAGGGGATGCACAGTATCGTCCCAACCGCGACCGATGAGCTCCTCGTGCACAGCAAGTTTAATTCTTCACCCCTCTCAAGCTTCTTCCCATTTACCTCGTTTGATCTCACGTCTGATAACGGCATTCTCTATGGCATCAACCGCCACAACTCGAGTCTCGTCCTCTTTGACCGCTTCAGTCTCACGAACTACAACTCCGTCACCTTTGCCACCTCCGGAGCCGGGAAGTCCTATAGTATTAAGCTTGAAATCCTCCGGTCACTTATGTTCGGGGCTGAGGTTATTGTGATTGACCCAGAACGTGAGTATGAGTACCTCGCCGAATCTACTGGTGGACGTTTTTTCAACATCTCACTCTCTTCATCACACCATATCAACCCGTTTGACCTCCCGCCACCAGGAGATGACGAAAATCCAGCGGATGTCCTTCGATCACAGGTCGTTCATCTCATCGGACTCTTCCGACTGATGCTCGGTGGCCTGACGCCAGAAGAGGAAACCATCATCGACCTCGCGATTCGTGAGACGTATGCGCTCAAGGATATTACTGAACATGCTAATTTTGCTGATCTTGAACCGCCACTCTTATCTGATTTTGAAATGGTGTTAGCCGGTATGAGTGGGAGCACCTCACTCATTAGCCGTCTCCAAAAATACACCTCAGGCACCTGGTCTGGCTTCATGAATCAACCAACAAACGTGGATATTAACCAAAAGTTTGTTGTCTTTTCACTCCGCGACATGGAGGACGAGCTGAAGACCATTGCTATGTTCATCATTACGAACTACATCTGGTCTGCCATTCGTCGCCGCCTCGTGAAGCGACTCCTTGTCATTGATGAGGCGTGGTGGATGATGAAGTCTGAAGATACCGCCTCATTCCTTTTTAGTCTCGCTAAGCGCGGTCGTAAGTACTACCTCGGTATCGCCACCATTACCCAGGACGTTGACGATTTCCTTCGCTCACCATATGGAGTCCCGATGATTACCAACTCATCCCTCCAGTTCTTGATGAAGCAGTCGCCAACGGCCATTGACAACATTCAGCGCACCTTCAACCTCACCGATGAAGAAAAATTCCTCCTCCTCGAATCTGATGTTGGGGAAGGACTCTTCTTTGTCGGCTTAAAGCACGTCGCTATTAAGGTCATTGCTTCATACACAGAAGACCAGATTATTACCTCAGACCCATCACAAATCCTCCGCATCCAAAACGCGAGACGTGAACTACGTGAACGCGAGGTGTAGTATACTAAGTCGCATACTATGGCGACCAAGCAGTATACAGACTATGGAAACGTGGACCAAAACCTTGGTGGAGTTGCTGGTGATTTTGTTGCGACACAACAATCTCGATTAAACCGTGGCGTACAAAATGCAAAGGCGAGCGTAGGTAATACGCTCACTGAATCTGGTAACCGCCTGGCGTCTCAAGGAAAAGAAATCGAAGCAAGAGGACGGTTACGGCGAAGTGAGCGACGCGGACGAATGGCGGACGTCGCTGCTGCCGCAGAGGAAAACATCGGGAAGCAAATGACTCGACTCGGTAAATACGGTCGCGTCGGGGGTCGTGCTATCCTCACCGGTCGTGGCACCACTCGGAGTTTGCAAAAAGTAAACGCAAAGGTACAAGCGGCAATTATTTTTACCTGGACCGGATTTTTATGGAGTATTCAGGGTCTTTTAGCGAGCTTCTCACTTATTGGACTGGGTGGTGCATTTGTGTTTAATGAATCTGGGTTTGTTGGAGAAATGGTGAATGGAGTTTTGCAGTGGGTCACTGAAATTTATCTTGGGTTCAAAATGGTCGACCTCCAAGTTATGTTTATGATTCCGTACTTTTTAATCATCTTGATTGGCTTTCTTTCGTTTGCTTTTGCAGCACTACAATTTAAACTCGCTGGTATTCACCCTTTTTTTGGAGAAACAGGAGCAGGTTGGAAACAGACTGCCGCAATCATTGCCTTTTTTGGTTACTTCATCCCGGGTATAAATTTTTTACCCTTAGTCTGGCTATGGGTCTGGGCTGTCCGCACATATCCCAACTGATGTCAGTCAAGCACCGGTCTTATTTGCTACAATAACACTATGAATAGATTCTTTGTGCTCTTCACATTGCTCACTAGTGTTGTGACATTCACCCCACCAGTTCATGCTCAATTCTCGTTAGATGGAATGGCTGGCATGGTTACCGAATCAACCATTACCATATCACCAGAGTTTCCCTCTCCTGGAGAAGTGGTGACAGCGAGCATTGACGACTACGCAAGTGGTATCCTTGGTGGTGAAATCAAGTGGTTTGTTAATGGCGTCTACGCAACCGGCACTGAGAACAGTCGTACCATAGAGGTGCCGACAAACGAACTTGGAACACCTACTATTATTAAGGCTGATATTGTCTATGGTGGTACTACTAAATCCATCACAAAAACCATCCGTTCTCAATATGTCGACATAATTATAGAACCTCAGACGTACACCCCACAGCTCTACAAAGGCAGAGCGTTACCGGTTATTGGGAGCATTGTACGCGCTACAGCTATTTTACATGAAGGAATCACCCCGGTAGATACCAGCAACCTCATTTATGTATGGAAAGTTAACGGCACCGCCATCGATGGTGGTGGTACGCTTGGTAAATTCCAAACCAATTACACTGTACCAATGGGACGAAACCACACACTCACCATTGAAATCTACAACCGAAATAACGAGCTTCTCGCCAAACGCAACGTTAATGTACCTGTGAAAGAAGTAGACGTACGCTTATATGAAGTGAGTCCACTCTACGGCCTCTCTTACACCATGCGTAATCCGCATAATTTTGTCGGAAACAGCATCACGTTACGAGCAGTACCGTACAATCTTGATGTTCGTGCAATTAATAGCAACTTGTTTACCGAGTGGCGTATAAACGACCGTCCGCGTCAGCCGGGGAACAGCGACCCCTTTACTATCACCCTTGAACGAACAGGCAGCGGTGTAACACCAATAACTTTTAAGGTTCGTAATCGGGAATCGCTCCTTCAAGGAGACGAGGCTGGTGTAATGTTACAATTTTAGGTATGAAGCGTGTTTATATTTTAGTTGGAGTTGGAACCATAGTCACGCTCTTAATTGCATTTTGGGTATATAGTTTTCTCTATGGGTCGCCAAACAATACAGGTGATTCTCTCTTCACCAACCTCGGTATTTTTGGAGAAAGCACTCCAGCTGAATTGCCACCACCTGTCATTGAAGAAATACCAATGGTTGATGTTGCCACGGCTCAACTACGCCAGTTAACCACCAAGCCAGTCCTTGACGCCATCTACCGCATGAGTGGCAATACCACACTGATGCGCTATATTGAAGCTGGTACCGGACATGTTTTTGACATCGACCTCGTGACCGGTGCCGAGAATCGTGTCTCACAAATCTCGGTTCCACTTGCTAGTGAAGCGACACTCAGTCCGTCTGGTGATTATGCAGCAATTCGATCAGGATCAGGTAACCAAAACTCGGTTACTCTCATCGATCTCAGCACCAGTCCAAACCCAACCGAACGCACATTACCGTACCAAATTGAGGAAATGTCTTTCTCATACAACAATAATTTTCTCTTCACCGAAATTAATGGGGGACAAATCGATATCAAAGAACTTGTCCTCGGTAATGGTGAATTAAAGCGTATTGGATCCGCACCATTTGTGGCCGCGACCATGAGCTGGAGCCAGAGCAGTACCGCACCACATGTGATTGCTGTTAAACCAGATGCTGGCCTTATCGGCTACGCCTACGAAGTACGTGCAGGTGGTCTTCAACGGCTACCAATCGGTGGGAATGGGCTGAGTATTACACACACCAACACAGGCTACCTCTACTCAGTGATTGTGAATAATGAGATTACCAGTATTTCACTCATTAATCGTACCAGTCGAGTACCGCTACGACTTCCACTAATTCCTGAAAAATGCGTCAGTGCACGACAATCTGGAGCCATCTTCTGCGGAGCGCAGATTGATACAACCACCAACAACCTCGACAACTGGCGTAAAGGCTCCTACCAATACAACGATAGTTTGTGGGTAGTGACACAAGATTCGGCTTCACAACTCGTGAATCCACTTGATTCTGTAGGTAGACAAATTGATATTGATAACATTGAGATCAGTCCGAATGGAAGAATGGTATACTTCATCAATAAAATCGACAAATCGCTTTGGATCTATGAACTGTAAACCCCTTCTTTTTGCCACATTGCTTTTTGTCACACCAGCAGTCACTCTCGCTGGGGGAAGTGGAAATTTTGTCCCATTAGTCGGCGTGCCTGGTCTGTCAGGGGGTGACGCTGGCTTCGGTACCTATATTAACGCTCTCTATGGACTTGCCATAAGTCTCGCTGCAATTATTGCAGTTATCAAGATTATTATTGCCGGTGCCAAGTACATGTTGAGTGACATCGTTACTCATAAAAGCGACGCGAAGGAAGATATTAAAAATTCTCTCATCGGCCTCCTTATAATCATAGGTGCGGTGATTATCTTAAGCACCATCAATACTGACATCACCGAAAACGCCATCAATGCCGACGCTCTTACCATCGACAATACAATTGAGCAAACGACTGGCGCATTGTCTAATTATAGTGATTTTTGCCGGTTAGGAGCGGAGAATAATACTTCGTGCGGAAGAATTGACTGTGTTGATATTGTAGCTCCAGCAATCATGGGTCGTGCTACTGACACCCGAACCTGTGAACAAATTTGTGAGCAAGTATTTAACGGGCGAGTTGACTATACACTTGGTAACGAATGTTTTTACCTACAATCAAACGCTGACGCATGTAATCCACAAGCAGACCGGGCTTGTTGCACGAGTGTTCATGGTGGCACTTGGACCAATAACGCCTGTGGCGGACTCGAAAACGCTCTAGAAAATCGAATCGCTTCCTGCTATGAGATTACAGGCACAGGCGTCACAGGAACATGGGATGAAGCTGCTGGCACATGTCGACCAACTCGCTGCGATCGTAATACTGACCAACGCTGTTGCGAAATCACCTATCAAGGAACTTGGTCAAACGGATCATGTGCAATCGATGCTGTCGGTGAAGCCATTACCGCTGAAGCGGCTTGTCGCAATCAACCAAATAGAGTTTGGGATATAGATAATCAGCGTTGTATGAATACGAGTCAATATAATTTTGCAGCTGTTCCAAATCCCGACCTTCTTCCGGACAACCCTCAATTAGAGGATTATCGTATGGCATGTGGAACACTCGATGGTGCCTGGCAGTACGACCCAGTATCGAGACAATGTATAAGTTACAATACAACAAATTAAGGAAAACAGCATCCATTCTAGGATGCTGTTATTGTTAAACAATCCTTACCGATGCTTGCGAACGAGGAGTTCTTGGATGATTTGGGTGAGGTTACTCACGACAAAGTAAAGCGCAATAGCTGCTGAGAAGGCATAGGCTACAAAGACCATGATGACGGGCATAACGTACTTCATCTGGACCTGCATATTGCGCATAAAGTCTTCTTTCATATCAGGAGCGGCGTTCGGGTCACGTGGCGCGAGCTTCGGGAGCGAGAGGGATGTGCTCACGAACTGCGTTGCGCCAGCAAGGAGCGCGAGGAAGAGACTTGACGCAGCAATATCAAAGTGACCCAAGAAAAGCATTGATACTGATTCCGGCATTGGTACAAAACTGTAGAGCACCTCAGGGTTAATATTCGGCAACTTGATACCACCACTGCCGTACACCGCCACAATACCAAGCGCGATAATAATTGGGAGCTGAATAAAAAGTACAAGAATACTCGCAAACGGATTCATGCCCGCTTCTTTGTATACTTCCATCATAGCGCGTGCCTGGGCTTCACGATTATCTTTATGTTCCTCCTTGAGTGCCTTAAGTTTCGGCTCAATCTCACGCATTATTTTTTGCGTTTTAACTGCCTTAATTGAAAGTGGGAAGAGTACCACCTTGATAACGACCACAGTCGCAATAATGGCGAGTCCCATGTCGCCACCAGGAATCGTATCAAGGAAGAAAACGAGGAGATTATAGACTGGATCAAAGAAAAATGTGTGCCAAATATAACTAAACATAGTGCGGCTATTCTACCGCGAGTCACTGATTTGTGCGAGGAGGGCTTCGAGTTCGACTTGCACCGTTAAACGAGAGAGTCGTAAGGCACCAGGTTTGTACTGCACAACCACCACACCAATAAACTGAGACTGCTGGAGCCATCGCTCAATCACCCCATAGGCGCGACGACGAAGTCTGTTTCTATCAACAGCACGCTTTGCCACCTTTTTACTCACCACCACTGAGACCTTAAGCGTTGGAGAAGGGGAGACTGTTACGGTAAGAGCTACCCCGGCGTACCGTTTACCGCGGAGGTAGTTCATAAACTCAGCCCTTGAGATACGGTTATCTTGAGCAATCATACGCTTAGTATACAAACAAAAAAGCTCTTATCGAGCTTTTTTGACAGTGAGCTTGGCGCGACCTTTGCGACGACGGGCCTGGATTACCTTGCGGCCTGAGGTAGTAGCGGTGCGGACGAGAAAGCCGTGGGTGGTTGCTCGCTTGCGCTTACTTGGCTGATACGTTCGTTTACTCATACGGATTTGTTATAGGTCCCAACTATACAGGAAAGTTAAAAAATAGCAACCCTAACCACTTCGACCACAGTTTTATACACAGGTTATACACAGTTGCATATCAGGACTGTTTATTGAGGGGTACTTTTACCTTGCTCAATTGCAAAAACGTTTACAGGGATATCACCTCAGGTATAATGCTTGGTACGTTAGGAGACTGTCATGCAACCAACTTCACACCCCACAGCTACAAGCAGTATTGTCCGCACTGAACAAATTGATGTGAAGCAATTATGGGATGACGCGCTCGTAAAAATTGAGCTTGGTATAACACCAGCCAATTTCAAAACCTGGTTCCGCGATACCCATATTGTCTCACTTGAGGACGGCACCCTCACTATTGGTGTACCGAGTGTATTTGTGCGCGATTGGCTGCAGGATAAGTTCCAGTCAATGATTCTAAAGACGCTCCGTGAACTCACTCCGTACGTACGAAGTATTGAGTATGCGGTGGTGCAACGAAGTGACCGCCGTGGGGAAGCGAGTAAGACACAAACTATCAATGCAGCCCTACCACTTGAAGACTACTACATCAACAAGAGTGATAACCTCAACCCAAAGTACTCATTTGAGACCTTTGTGGTTGGACCATATAACGCACTGGCTCACGCCGCTGCCAAAACCGTAGCTGATAAACCGGGAATTGCGTATAATCCACTCTTTATTTACGGTAAAACCGGTCACGGTAAGACTCACCTCATCCAGGCGGTCGGGAACCAAATTAAGCGTACCGGCAAGAAGGTGTTTTATGTCACCAGTGAGCGTTTTGCAGTTGATTACTTCAACTCACTTCAAAGTGGGAGCGCTAATACCTTTAAAGACAAGTACCGCCAATACGACGTGCTTATCATGGATGACGTCCAGTTCTTAGCTACCAAAGAGAAGACGCAGGAGGAACTCTTTCACCTTTTTAACGCACTTCATGATACCAACAAGCAGATTGTATTCTCAAGTGATATGCATCCTGCTCTCCTTGCTGGACTAGAAGAACGTCTCCGTTCACGCTTTGGACAAGGAATGATTGTTGATATTCCAGCTCCTGATACTGAATCACGAGCCGCTATTCTCCGTGCCAAAGCAGCTCAGAACAGTATTACCCTCCATGATGACGTAGTCGAACACCTCGCCAACACCATTGAGGGTAATATCCGTGAGCTTGAAGGTGCTCTTAACACTATCATGTGTCAATCACAACTCCTTGGGCGCACCCTCACGATTGAGGAAGTGAAAGCTATTATTAAAAACAGCTCACGACCGCGTAAAACTCTTGCGGTCGGGGATGTGGTTGATAAAGTAGCTCGTTTTTACGATATTGATTCAACAAGTATCTACGAAAAAACACGTCGCAAAGAAGTTGTGAAGCCAAGACAGGTAATTATGTATATTCTCCGTGAAGACTTTCAGGTTTCGTACCCAGCTATCGGTAAAAAACTCGGCGGTCGTGATCATACGACAGTGATTCACTCATGTGAAAAAATCAAGAACGATTTAAAGACTGATGGGGAACTCGAGGAGGAAATTACCCAAATCAGACTCCTGCTTAAGTAGTTGTTAAAAGGCACCGAATTCGGTGCCTTTTAACAACTACTCAAGTATGGGTATAAACCTGAGGAAAAATAAGCTTATAAGTCAATAAATTCCTGTCTGTAAAATACCAACAACAAGTGTTATGATGCTTCGTATGTGGGGAGAGTGGTGCGGATAAATCTATCACTGTCCACACTACGGTTATAACCCGCTTGTTTATACCCAACCTATCCCGCTACAACCAAAGAAAATCCCCAGAAGACAAATCTTGATTGTGGACGCAGCAACAAGCAACTGAGCCATATTTTAGGGTTATGCACACATCCACACCCCTAATAAGAGGTCATAAAATAGTTTTTAAAAATGAATATACACATCAACCAACAGGTACTCATCAACACCCTCGAACTGATTAATCGGGTGAGTACAAAACATGTCACGCTCCCAGTTCTGCAATGTGTACTCATTCAAGCTGAAGGTACTACGGTAACCTTCAGTGCAACCAACCTCGAAATCAGTGTTGAGGTAACCAAGGAAGCAGAGGTTGTAACTCCCGGTGTCGTGGCAGTGTCGGCCTCAACATTGCTCTCCTCGATTCAATTTGTTACCAAAAAAGATATTGTACTTGAGGTGCTTGATGGGGTCTTGGTGGTTAAGAGTGGTAATGGAGTGACAAAAATTAATGCCATGCCTCATGATGAGTTTCCAAAACTGACTCGAGTCGAGGGTGCGGGAGCGGTCATTAAGCGTCAGTTTTTTGCGCTCGGAATAAAGACAGTAGCTTTTGCTGCTTCTGTCTCCTCAATTAAGCCTGAACTCGGAAGTGTGTATATACAACAAAAGAAAGAACATTCTCTTACGTTTGTGGCCACCGACTCGTTTCGCTTGATGGAAAAGACGGTTCCACAGCAGGGGTATGTCTTGCCACAAAATCTACTTATTCCACAAAAAAATGCAGCTGAATTGGCGCGCATATGTGATTCGCTTGAATCTGATCCTGAGCTCGTTATTAACGAAAATCAGTGCGCACTTCGTTTTGCTGAGGGTGTGTACGTAACATCTCGCCTAGTGGCTGGTAGTTTTCCTGACTACGAGCAAATTATTCCGAAAGAATATGTAACACATGTGACGGTTTTAAAGCAGGATCTTGTTCAGTTATTTAAGAAGAGTCAGGTGTTTTTGAATAAGTTTCATCAAGTAACACTCTCAATTACACCAGGAACACTCACGATCTCGTCTCAAAACGGTGAGGTGGGAGCTACTACTGACTCAGTCACCGCGTCGGTTGAGGGGAGTGATTTGACGCTTAATTTTAATCAGCAATATGTACTCGATCCACTCTCAGCAATTGGAGACGAGAGTGTTTTACTTCACTTTGCTGGCATTGGGCGTCCGCTTGTGATGCAGGGGTTATCTGATGTGTCACTCCGGTATCTCGTGATGCCGATGAATAAGTAATTGTGTTATGAAGCGACATCGAGAGCTCGTTAAAGCTTCAGATCTGTTTGCTCACTACCGTAACAATCTCAAAGCCCCTCAGCAGTCGGTTATTACTGAGGTGGTAGCAGTTATCTATGAAGTGACTGGTTTTGAGATTTCACCCAAACAGTGCTCATATACGGTCGCTACTCGCACTGTTTCGCTCCAGGTACCCTCACTCTTGAAGCAAGAATTAAAAACGCACCATGAGGCAATCATGGCGCGTTTACGAGAAGAATTAGGGGAGCGAAGTGTACCGCTTATTGTTCTTTAGTTGTTGTTACGACGATTTCGAGATGGTCGTTCGTTTGTGTCTGCTTCTGATTCCTCTACAGTCTCTTCAGTAGTGGTGGCATTTAAGATACTGCCGTATGTTTCGTTCTTCCAGGCTTGTACTGCAAACTCCCAGTTGTAATACTGTGGGTCGTTAGCAGGGTTACTTGGATACGGTCCGCGTGGATTTCCTCGGTCAATAAAATGTAATTCAGAGTGGATACCACCAAGAACACTACTTACATCAACGTTTTCGGTACTACTACCACTGAGTTGCTCAAGGAGGATTGAGCCGTCGATGTAATCGCCGCGAATAATTGGTTTGACACCACTGAGATCAATTTGGGCTTGAGCAAACTTTTCATCGGGGAGTTTCTCAAGAGCAATATCAAAGAATTCACGCCACATTGGGGTAACGATAAGTCCAGAGAGACCGCCACCCATCGGACTATTATCGTTATTACCAACCCAGGCACCAACTACAAGGTTTGGGCTGTAGCCCATGAGCCAGGCGTCACGGAGATTGTTGGTACTACCAGTTTTTGAGGCAACTGAGCGGGTGCGGAAATTGACCAGCGAGTTAGCTCCCCAGAGTGGGGTACGAGCGACGTTGTCACTCAACACATCGCTAATCATAAGAGCTGCATTTCTATCAAGGACCGGCTTTGTTTCAACTTTTGATTCAAAGACAATATTACCCCGAGCGTCTTCAATTTTAAGTATACTTCGTGGTGTGGCTCGCGTACCCTCGTTTGCAAACACACCATAGGCATTAGTCATATCAAGGAGGGTTACTTCACCTCCACCGAGCACGAGCGTGAGTCCGTAGCGGTCTGGATCGTTTAAGGTTGTGATGCCCATATCAGCGGCGAGTTTGAGTGAATCTTTAACTCCAGCAAGATAGAGGGTTTTTACCGCTGGAATATTAAGAGACTGCGCAAGCGCATCGCGCATGCTGACTGGACCTTTAAACTTACCGTTGTAATTGTTTGGTGAGTAACATGGTGACTCTGAGCTCCAGCTGGTTGGTTCACATTGTGGTGAGAATTGGGTTTTTACGTCAAAGAGTATGGTGTTTGGAAGATAACCTTTGGAGAAAGCTGCTGCATAGATGAATGGCTTAATCGCTGACCCTGGCTGACGCTTCGCAAGCGCGACGTTAAAATTACCATCAATTTCTTCACTAAAGTAATCGCGTGAACCCACCATGACGAGCAAGTCTCCGTTCTTGGGGTCGGTAGCAACAAGACCTGCGTTATCAGCTTTAAAACGTTCAACGTTAGCAGCACCTTTTTCAGCGACAATACGCTCAGCTTCTTGTTGGAGGGTGTAATCGAGAGTGGTAATAACTCGAAATCCTCGCTCAGCTAAAGCTTCTTCACCATATTGAGCGACAAGTTGTTCACGAACATACATGACAAAATGTGGGGCTCGAATCCCAGTCACAGCTTGAGGAAGGAAGGTTACTTCAGTATTTTTGGCTTCATCAAACTCTTCTTGAGTCACCATGCCGTTGGCGAGCATTTTATCGAGTACGATATTTTTGCGAGCATCAAGATCGTCTCGGTTGTTGCCGTATGGTGAGAGGAAGGTTGGCGCCTGTGGAAGTGAGGCGATGTACGCTGATTCTGCAAGGGAGAGTTCGCTCGCTTTTTTACCAAAAAACGACTGCGCAGCTTCCTCAACACCGTAAATAGTCCCTCCGTATGGGACTTCGTTAAGATAAACCTCAAGAATCTGGTCTTTGGTGAGGGTTCGTTCCAGTTTGATGGCGAGAATTGCTTCTTTCACCTTGCGAGAAAGTTTTTTGTCTCGCTCAAGGACTGAGTTCTTAATTACCTGTTGAGTCAGGGTTGATCCACCTTGTCCGCCAAGGAGGTCGCCTTGGGTGGTGTTGACGACAAAGGCTCGGGTGATGGCTTTGAGATCGATGCCAAAGTGGCTATAAAAACGCTCGTCTTCAATAGCAACAGTTGCGTTTTTGAGGTGGCGGGAGATTTCTTCAAAGGGAACGATGGTGCGTTTGACGTCTTGGTGGAGGTCATAGAGGAGAATTTCGCCGGTACGATCGTAGATTTTGGTAGACTGGAGAATACGTCGGTCTTCAAATGATGAAAGATCGGGTATTTCAAGGGTGGATACCCAGATGAGAAGGGCGCTGACGCCCAAAATACCAACAACAAAAAAGGCAATTAACCCGTCAATTAAGACATCTTTATAATGTGTTTTCCACCACGATCGCCGAAACATAGCTATACTTTAACCCCTATAATAAGGCTCATAGTACCACAAATTGTCTAGTTACGGCGTTTGGTGCCTGTGCTACAGTATCAAGTATGAAATTATCAGATGAGCTCATTGAGCGAGGTTTTGTTTACCAGTGTTCAGCTGAATCAGTGGCGGCCATTTTTGATGGCGAAAAGCAGACAGTATACCTTGGTATTGATCCGACGGCTGATGCTATACATATCGGTAATTTGGTGCCATTCATGATGCTCAATCACATCATGAATGCCGGCCATCGGGTTATCTTACTCCTTGGTGGTGGGACAGCCCTTATTGGCGATCCTTCTGGACGAGATACGGAACGTGAACTAGTTTCGGTAGAAAAAATTAAAGAACAAGCACGAGTCATGGAGGCTGGAGTGAAAAAGCTGAGTACTGGCGAGATTACCTTTGTTAATAATTTCGACTGGCTTTCAAAATTGAGTGCGATTGATTTTATGCGCGATGTGGGGAAGCATTTTACCGTTAATGCACTCGTGAAGCGTGACTCCGTCTCACGGCGGATGGAGAGCGAGTCAGGGATTTCGTACACGGAGTTCTCGTACTCACTCTTGCAGGCATATGACTACCTCCATTTACATCAGACTGAGGGGGTGACGGTACAGATCGGGGGTTCAGATCAGTGGGGTAATTTGGTAGCGGGTATTGATTTGGTTCGGCGGGTAACTGGGAATACGGTTCACGCCCTTACTATGCCTCTCATTGTTGATAAAGCGTCTGGTAAAAAGTTTGGGAAGAGTATGGGCAATGCGGTATGGTTGTCGTCTCATAAAACTAGTCCGTATGAGTTGTATCAGTTCTGGCTTCAGACAAGTGATGAAAGTGTTATTGATTACTTAAAGTTGTTTACGTTTATCCCGTTGTCTGAAATTGCAACGATTGCCGCCGAGCACGCCATAGCTCCTGAGCGTCGATTGGCACAAAAGCGACTAGCTGAGGCGGTGATTACCTTTGTGCATGGCGCAAAAGCGCTTGAGATGAGTCAGACTATCACGGATCTATTATTTGGCGAACGCACATTAGCTGAGCTTGATAATGAAACATTGGCTGCTGTTACACCAAATGCGCCGGTGACAGCCATCATTTCCGGTACTCCACTCATTGATGTGTTGCTTACCTCTGGACTGGCATCAAGTAAGCGTGAAGCACGAGAGTTTTTGAGTGCTGGAGCAATTGCGATTAATGAGACTACATTCACAAATGAAAGCGAGGAGGTAACTGAGTCTCGTTTTGGTAGACTCGCCATTCTCCGTCGAGGTAAAAAACAGCGAGTGTTTATTACTCTTAACTAAGAGTGCTCCAATAACCACAAAAAACCGCCACTGATAGTGGCGGTTTTTTGTGGTTATTGCTTACATCTCGTCAACGTCATCGAAGCGGTCGAAGTCTACATCTTCAGCGTCTTCCTCAAGGGTTTCGTCACCCTCAAGATCATCTTCGTTTTCATCTTCTTCCTCATCGTCATCGGCTGCGTCGTCCGGAAGAATACCAAAACCTTCCATTAAGTCATCATCAGCTTCGGTATCGTCACCACTTACTTCATCAAGAAGATCGTCATCAAGGGTGGCTTCATCGTCACCCATATCAAGTTCCTCATCTTCTAATTCATCATCATCGTGTGTGACAAGATTATTCAACATAATTCATTACAATTAAGTGCCTCCGTTATACCAAACGTAGAAGAGTTTGCAAGGGGGTGTTTTTAGCTTCTGCCAGCTTGAGCGAGGGCGGTAATCGCCACTGCAATCGCATCGTATTCATCATCACGAGCATTTGGCGGGACGTTGCGTACCAGGCGTTGTACCATCGCATAAACAGCGGTCTTGTCGCTGCTTCCATAGCCGGTGACAGCCACCTTCACCTCCTGTGGCCCATACTCATAGATGGTGAGGTTATGTTTCTTAGCGAGATAGATGATGATGCCACGCGCTTCAGCTACGCCAATACCGGTTGTGATGTTTTTATTGAAATAAAGGGTTTCAATAGCGAGGCAGTTTGGCTTTTCGGTTACAATGACGGTCTCGACCGCTTCGCCAATATGATAGAGTCGGTCGGGAAGCGGGGTGTTCCGTTTAGTTTCGATACATTGAGAAAAGGCGAGTGTCTCACGACCTCCAATATACTCCATTACTGCCACTCCACAACGGTCATATCCCGGGTCGATACCAAGTACGCGCATGGGATTTAGAGGTTACTCTCAACGTCATCGGCGGTTGTAAAAACGTCCTGCACATCATCGTGATCTTCAAGTTTTTGGATGAGTTCAGAGAGCATTTCGCCATCAGTATCACTCAGTTCGATTGGTGTATGTGGGCGGTAACCATCACTGGTTTTGGTAAATGCCCACATCGCGGTACCAGGGGCACCGAGGCTGTAACCGGCTTTGGTGAAGATGTGTCGAATTTCTGGAGCGGTGCGGTTGTTATTGTCGGTAACCGCAACAATAATCACGCCAACACCACCTGGACCAAATGCTTCAAAGACCACTTCTTCAAGAGCGTCGGCACCAACGCCAGTACCTTTAGCGACGGCTCGTTCGATATTTTCTTTTGGCATGGAGTCTTTCTTTGCGCGTTCAATCGCTGCGAGGAGGCTTGGTGCAGTCAGGTTACCGTTTGCACGACGCGACTCCATGGTAATCATGAGGGCGTGTTTACTAAAGAGCTTGCTCTTTTGGGCGTCGGTAGCAGCCTTCTTATGCTTGATTTTAGACCATTTGTTATGTCCACTCATACAATCAATAGTTAACTTCTCTGTAAATGGCTATAGGCTTCAGGACTCGCGGTACGTCCGCGTGGTGTACGCTCGATAAGACCTTGGCGAATGAGGTATGGCTCAATAACATCCTCTATTGTTGATTGCTCTTCACCCGTAGCAGCTGCGATGGTATTAAGTCCGACGGGGCCGCCACCAAACTTATGAATAATCGCTTCAAGAACTGCTCGGTCAGGTCTCGTGAGTCCAAGAGAGTCAATTTCAAGGAGGGTGAAGGTGCGATTAATAATCTCTTCGCTGAGGTCGCCTTTCTCGAGTTGGGCAAGGTCGCGACAGCGTTTTAATAGATAGTTCGCAGTACGGGGAGTGGCGCGACAGCGTTTGGCAATTTGGGTAAGGAGGGTAAACGAGCTCGTAACGCCAAGGAGGGAGGCTGAGCGCTCGAGGATGTGGGTGATTTCATCGTCGGTATAGAACTCGAGACGAAACGTTCCGCCAGAGAATCGTGAGCGCAAGGGGGCAGATAAGAGCGACATCCGGGTGGTGGCAGCAACAAGGGTAAACGGTGGTAGTTCGAGCTGCACTGTCCGTGCTGACGGACCCTTTCCGATGATGATATCAAGGACGCCTGATTCCATGGCCGGATAGAGCACCTCCTCAATACTCTTACTAAGGCGGTGGATTTCATCAATAAAGAGCACGTCACCCGGCGAGAGGTTGGTTAAAATTGCCGCTAAATCTGCGACTCGCTCAATCGCTGGGCCTGAGGTGGTACGCATATTAGTGCCAAGCGTTTTGGCGACAAGGTGGGCGAGGGTAGTTTTACCGAGGCCTGGTGGCCCGTAAAGCAATATATGTTCCGCAGAGTGGCCACGCTCTCTGGCGGCAGTGAGGAGAATACGCAGATTTTCTTTGATTTTTGCTTGCCCGACATATTCCTCCCAGCTCTGTGGACGAAGGGTTTGGTCGAGGTGTCCGGCGTCGTCACGGGTAATTGGTCGTGGGGTAGTCATATATAACTAGTATACCAGAAATAGCAACACCCCTCTGTAGCTTGACAATAAACATATCCTATGCTAAGATACAAGACGTACGAAGCTCTTCAGATTCTCGGCATTCGACGAAGCCCTGAACCGATCTCTCTCAACTCATTGGTATCGCACTTAGTACGTGCGTTTTTTCAGTCGAAATCAAAACTCTCTAAGCAACATGAGTACGTTGCGAGGATGCTTGGGGCCCCACTCTTGAAGTGGATCGCTCTGTCTCTCCTTAGCGCGGTATTCACTTTCAATGCGGAAGTTTGCTTAGAGAGTCTTGCCTTCGACTTATATTGTAGAGACCAAACCTTTCTATAAAGGACTATAGCGCATCAGTATTTCTTTGACTATATTGACCGCGTGAAATTTTCTACATGAGATAAAGTCAACTCGTCAAAGAGTATTTTTATGCTCTGCTTTTTATACGATGTGTGACAAAAAAGCACTGTGATCAGATTCGCTGTATCCGTCATCAGGGAGTTGGTTGACGGTTGTGCGGTTGCGCTTCAGGTGAGCAAGATCGACGACGCGCTCCACTTCTTCGATGGTGGTGAGCCCATCGAGTACTTTCATGAGTCCATCTTGAGCCATTGACGGAATCCGCTGTGATTTAGCAGCTTCAAGAATCATAATCTCACGCGGGTCACGAATGACGACCTCCTCGACGGTGTCATCAATCATAATCGCTTCAAACACACCAACTCGACCCTTAAAGCCAGTACCGCCACACGCATCGCAGCCGACACTAACCGGCACCTCAAGTGAGTCGGGAATAGTAACAGGTTCCGGGTAGTCTCGGAGATTGTTCCGCAGGAGCTCAAGCTCTTTTTCGGTTGCTTGACGCTTGGTGCTGCAGGTCGGACAGAGGACACGCACGAGTCGTTGCCCAAGCATGATATTAACTGCACTTCCGATAATGCGCGGGTCAACACCAAGATCGATGAGGCGGGGAAATCCTCCAGCAGCACTATTAGTGTGGAGGGTAGAGAATACAAGGTGGCCAGTCTGGGCTGCGTGAATCGCAGTTTCAGCTACTTCTCGGTCACGGATTTCTCCCACCATAATGATGTCTGGGTCCTGACGCAAGATAGCGCGGAGACCAGATGAGAATGAGTAGTCAGGTCCAATTTGGGTTTGGACGATACCAGTCAATTTATACTCGACTGGATTTTCAATCGTGATAATCTTTTTTTCGCTATCGTGAACAGCACGAAGAAAGGCGTAGAGGGCAGTGGTTTTTCCAGAGCCGGTTGGGCCAGTGGTGATAATGAGACCATTCGGACGCTTCAGTTCACGCTCCATGACGGCTTTGAGGTAGGGGTTGAGGTTGAGCTTATCAATACTAAAACTCGCGACACCGGGATCAAGGAGACGCATTACCATCGACTCGCCACCAGCACCAGGAATGATTGAGGCACGTACTTCAATCTCGCGCTCACCAAACCGAAACTGGAAACGGCCATCCTGCGCTTCCTTTTTCTCATTTAAGGTCATACCCGCGAGGAGCTTTAAGCGTGACATAAGTCGACCATAGAGGTGGGCGTCTATATCGCTCACATCAAGGAGAACACCATCTAAGCGGTAGCGGAGTCGAATCCCAAGCTCAGCTGGTTCAATGTGAATATCGGAAGCCTTGAGCGCCAGGGCGCCTGCAAACATAAGCTCAAGTGTCTCTGAGATGCGTCGAGGACTATTGATAGTTGAGATTTTGTTAATCGACTCGTGAACATCCGCAATAGTCTTAATGGTGGCGGTTTGTTTGTAGATATCATCAGTATTGATATCGAGAACACCTTTTTTGGTGGCGGTAGTTAACTTTTGGTCAGCATAGCGTGCCAAACCGTGTTCGAGACTGGTGGTGGAACAGAGATGGAGGGTAACTTGGTAGCCACTTTTAATAAGCTCGTCAATGAGGCGGTTGGTCTCTTCGTCTTGCGGTCGATTTGTGGCGACCGAGAGGCTGTTGCGGAGGAGAGCGAAGGCGACGAGGTTTGCCTTGCGAGCGCGTGCTTCAGGAATCTTCGTGAGTGCTTCAGGATTAATGGTGACACCATGAAGGTCGATATACGCTAGTCCATACTGAGGAGCAAGGGTTTTCATTAAATCCTCCTCACCACGCTTGCGCAGTTCTTCGAGGCGGACCTTAGTGCCGTCATCATGAAATTGAGCCATAAAAGTATTGTATCACTACTCCATCGACACTGGTCGGACTCCGTGGTCAAGTCTGTGTAGGACCTGGGTATTATAGGTGGCAATGCTAGAATGGTGATATGGAGCAAGTGTTTAAAACACAGTCACTGACTGAGCTTGAAGCAGTAGCGGAGGAGATTATCAAGGTGGCACGGGCGTTACCGAGAGGAGTAGCCGCCGTGGTTACCTTATCTGGTGATCTGGGGGCTGGGAAGACTGCGCTTACAAAAGTTATCGCGAGTCAGCTCGGTGTCACTGAGACAGTTGGTAGCCCAACTTTTGTTGTGATGCGTGCGTACGACACTACCGATACAGACTTTACTCGCTTGTATCACATGGATGCCTATCGAATCGAATCGGAGACTGAGCTCATACCGCTTCGGTTTCATGAGCTTCTCGGAGAGTCTGGTGTACTTATCTGTATCGAGTGGCCAGAGCACATAGCGAGCGTGATACCGTCACCACATATTTTGGTCTCGGCGGTACTCTTACCAGACATGACGCACCAATTTACCATTTCCGATCATGGCTAAGCGTCCAACCACTGAAACAGAGACACTGGTCCTCCTTGATGCTCATGCTATTTTGCATCGAGCGTATCATGCGTTACCTGATTTTATGTCACCAAATGGTGAGCCAACGGGTGCGCTGTATGGGGTAGTAACAATGGTGCTCGGTATTATTGAACAATTTAAACCGACCTATATTGCTGCCTGCTTTGATTTACCGGAGCCAACGTATCGGCATACCGCCTATGCCGCGTATAAAGGTACTCGGAGTGAAACTGATGATGCCTTGGTGATGCAAATTAAACGCTCGTACGATTTGTTTGCGGCGTTTGGTATTAAGGTATTTGAAGTGCCGGGCTTTGAAGCTGATGATATGCTCGGTACGATTGCGTACCAGGCTAAAGCGCATAAAAACCTTTCGGTAATTATAGCCTCTGGCGATATGGACACACTCCAGTGTATTGATGGTGAACGAGTCAAGGTCTTTACCTTGAAGAAGGGTATTAAGGATACGGTGCTGTATGACGAAGCGGCAGTGATTGAACGATTTGGTTTTGGACCAGCGCTTGTTCCTGATTATAAAGGGTTGCGCGGCGATACCTCAGATAATATTCCTGGTATTAAGGGTATTGGTGAAAAAACCGCCACCGAACTCATTCGAAATTTTGGTAGTCTTGAAGCAATCTATGATCAATTGAAAGCTGATAAAAGTGTCTTTAAGGCAGCGGGTGTGACCGATAGAATGGTTGGTCTTCTTGAAGCTGGGGAAGAGGAGGCGATGTTTTCAAAAATGCTCGCCACGATTCGAATTGATGCTCCGGTCACCCTTGAGCTGCCAAAGCTCGCGTGGCGAACCGAGCTTGATGGTGAACGGATTATGGCGCTATTTAGTGAGCTTGGGTTTCGTACCCTGGGTGCCCGGGTGAAAAATATCGTTGGCGACGTATTGCAGTCTTTACCTGCGCCGACACATGTATCACCAGAAATGCTAACGCGGGCACAGCTCTATCTCTGGCTGCTTGAAAGCGAGCGCACCAATGCGAGTCTTGAGGATATCATTGATTACGGCCGCGCTTATTTCGAGACGGTTGATATTGCGGTGATTGTCGATAAGCTTGAGGCAAAGTTAAAAGCCGATGGCGTCTGGTCAGTCTACGAAGAGATTGAAGCGCCGCTCGTTGCGGTCTTGTCACATATGCATGAGAACGGTATTTTGCTCGACGTGGCGTATCTTAAAGAGCAGTCAGTCGTGATGCATGAAGAGCTTAAACAGCTCGAGGCGGATATTTACGCTCATGCTGGAGTTACCTTTAATATTAACTCACCAAAGCAGCTCGGTGATGTGTTGTTTGATACCCTTGGCCTGAAGCCTAAGAATCAAAAGAAAACTGCTGGTGGCCAGCGTTCAACCAAAGAATCAGAACTTGAAAAAATGCGGGACGATCACCCGATTATTCCGGCCATCATGCGATATCGTGAGCTCGCGAAGCTGGTATCAACGTATGTTGATGCACTCCCGACCTTTGTTGGTGCTGATGGGCGCGTCCATACCACCTTCATTCAGACTGGCGCTGCTACCGGGCGTATGGCCTCACAAAATCCTGGGTTGCAGAATATTCCCGTCCGTACCGAAGAGAGTCGAGCAATTAGACGGGCCTTTGTGGCAGCGCCAGGATACAAGCTCGTTTCAATTGATTACTCCCAGATTGAGCTTCGGGTAGCGGCGTTCTTATCGCAAGATGAAAAACTCATGGACATCTTTGCGCGGGGAGAAGATGTTCATACGGGGGTTGCGATGCGTGTCTTTGGGGTGACTGAAGCGGAGGTAACCAAAGAGATGCGTCGCAAAGCCAAGGTGATTAACTTTGGGATTCTGTATGGCATGGGAGTTACTGCCCTCCGGGGTAACTTGGGCGAAGGCACTTCAAGAGAAGAGGCGCAGCAATTTTATACTGCCTATTTTAATACTTTTACGCGACTGGCTGAATACCTTGAAGAGACAAAAGCCTTTGCGCGAACGCATGGGTATACCGTCACCCATTTTGGACGCTGTCGACATTTCCCGGGGATTACCTCCGGTGCCCCGTTTATTCGCGCCATGGCTGAGCGGATGGCGATTAATGCTCCGGTCCAGGGAACGGCGGCGGATATGATGCGTATCGCGATGAACCGTATCTATACTCGACTGGTGAGAGAGCAAAAGACTACTGACGTAAAAATGCTTCTCCAAGTACATGATGAATTAGTGTTTGAAATCAAGGCTGATATGGTTGCTACTGAATTACCACGTCTCCTCACAGATATGGAGCAGGTGATGACGTCAGATGAAACAGCTGGTGTACCTATCAAAGCTGAAGCAGCAGTGGGGAATAATTGGGGAGAGTTAGTGTCATGGCAGGAGTAGGTTGAGACGAGAAAGGCCGGCAACTATTACATTGCCGGCCAATTCTTATGCACACCGTTGCTTGTGGGTCTCAGGTTCGCCCTCAATCCAGTTACGGATGAAGTCATGCTCATTTTCTTTGCTGTGATTACAGAAGACAGCAAATTTGAAGAAAGCTCGGAGACTGGTAGGGATGTACCAGTCGGTGATGCCCCCATCGGGTGTGGTGATCGTCACGACGTGAGAGTCGTGACGAACCATTGTCGGAGTATTGCTGTTGTTCATGATGAATTTCAGCAGTTCATGACCGTTTGTCGTATCAATCACTGCGTCGATGATGATGTAATCGAAGTCTTCTCTGGTGAGGAATTCGATTGCTTCGTCATAGCCGCTTGCGGTCTGTACTTGGTGACCAGTGATTGATGTTGTGGGAAAGCTACCCACGACAAGGATTTTGTGCGCCATGCTGTGCGCCTCCGATTGTTACTGTCCGTCGCACACTGTAGTCGTTTTACTAGAGGCTGTCAACCCGTGTCGGGTGTGTTTCATTTGCTACAATAGAAGCCATGTTAGAACTCTACTTTGGCACGGATACTACTGCAGTTCGTGGAGCATCGATGGCTGCGGTAGCACGACTGGTTTCTACCGGAGCTCGACTTGAACGCCTCGAACCAGAACGATGGTCGGTCGGCACACTCGCTGAAATCATTGGTTCAACGTCGCTTTTCGGTGAGGTAACGGTGTATGTCGTTGATACACCATCGAGTGATGAAGTTTGGAATAGTATCTTTGTGAAAGCGCTTAAAGAATTAGCTGTGAGCGCAAATCCAGTCGTTGTGATTGAAGGTGGACTACTCGCGGCTGAGAAGAAGCGCTACGAAGCCGTAGCTACGCGCATGGAGGAGTTCCAAAAAGTAGCCACCGACACTCGTTTTGATCCATTCATACTTGCTGAAGCCTTAACAATAAAAGATAAAAAGACGCTTTGGATACTGCTCCAAAAGGCATTTGCTTCTGGCTTGAGTGCTGAGGAAATTATTGGAACGCTCTGGTGGCAGTTAAAAACCATTCGACTCACGATGGTAACAAGGACTGCTGCCGAAGCGGGAGTAAAAGACTATCCCTATAATAAAGCGAAGCGGGCGCTCACTGTCTATAAACCAGAAGATATCGTGCTTGTGTCTCGACGCTTGCTGACGGTGTACCATGAGGGGCATGCTGGCATTAAAGATATCTCGATTGGGCTTGAGGAATGGGTACTAAGTCTCTAGTGTGATAACGAAAAATCAGTCACCAAGGTGACTGATTTTTCTTTGTCCGCCCACCAGGGCTCGAACCTGGGACCATCTCCTTAAAAGGGAGCCGCTCTACCGGCTGAGCTATGGGCGGAGATAGTCCGCACTATACCACATTAGATTGGTAAATCAAACGCAAGGACGCCAGCTCCCGTGATGAATAAGGTTACGCTGACACCGATAAGGAGAAAGAGTGTCTGTGGGGTGGGGAATGATTGATGAGTAAAGTATGAGCGAAATAGCAAAAACTTAAGCGCAATAACAAGCGCGAGGGCAGCTGCCACTTGTGTAAAGAGGCCAATAATGAATAGTGTACCGACGAGTATCTCAGTAAAGATGAGAACTGTAATTGCGCCCGTACCAGGAATAAATGGTCGATTGAGTTCAGTTGAAAGTTCTTGTCGATGCCGCCAGTGTGAGCGAGCAAGCGAGAGGAAGACGAGTCCTACGGTGAGGCGAAGTATGAAATATGCTAAAAGTGCCAAAAACTGTATCGGGACTAGATTCAACATAGGTACTCTGCTAGCATAGCATAGTATGTTTTCTGTCCTCTTATGTGATGTGCGAAGTGGTCACAATGTTGGGGCAATATTTAGGACTGCTGATGCAGTAGGGGTAGAGACACTCTATCTTGGTGGCATTACCCCACACCCTATCGATCGCTTTGGTCGACCGGTCCCGGCTATCCTGAAGACGGCGCTTGGTGCGACTGAGTCGGTTTCCTGGAAAGGGGTTGCCGATGTTACAAGCTTTCTCAAGGAGCAGAAAGTGAGTGGTGTAGCAATTGTGGTTGTCGAGCTGACGCTAGAAAGTGTGCCGCTTTCAACGTATGTACCACCACAGCAGGTCTGTTACGTGTTTGGTAATGAGGTCACTGGTGTCCCAAGTGAGGTAGTAGCCTTGGCTGATACGGTGGTGGCGTTACCTATGCGGGGTATAAAAGAGTCGCTCAATGTTGCGGTGACGGCTGGTATTGTCATGTATTACCATACCTGGCGTGTATCATAGTGGTATGAAATTGCTCAAACAGTACAAACACGTACTCGGATTCATTGCTGCTGGCTTGTTATGGGGCCTTGGCATTATTTTACCATTTGGATGGTTACTCGTGATTATCGGCGTCGCTCTCTATTTTAATGCGCTGATACAGACAACGACTTACCGGCAGCTGTTTTGGGGAAGTTATGGAGCGTTTGTAATCAAATATGTGTTTGCACTCTGGTGGTTCACTACCACCTACCCGCTTGAATGGCTCGGGTTACCTCCCGGGTGGTACCAATATCTCCTCATCGGTATCTACCTTATTCCAGCCGCACTTACATTGGGCACAGCTGGTGTATGGGTGGCGTTTTGGTACGCATTCTTACGTCAGCGATTTGTAGAGCGGTATCGTGGTCTTCTCCTTGTACCACTCTTTGTTATAGCGGAATATATTGGTGCCTTTGTTTTTGCGCTTTATACCTATGGTCCCGGCGCTTCGCTTGGTCCAAACTTCACCTTTGGTTTTGTTGGATATACCGCCGCCGCCCATAAACTTCTCCTCAGTTTTGTACCATACGGTGGATTATTAACTTTATCAGTTGCTGTTATTGCAATAGGTTATATGGTTGCTATCTTGTATAAGCAACGACGATTCTCCATTCTATTCTTAATATTCCTTGCTCTACTGGTTTCGAGTCCGCTTTCATTCCTTCCTTCATACATACCGACAGCAGATAATCGGGTAGTCACGATGCAGATGTTGTGGCCGCGTGGTACACCAGCTGAAAACACAGAACTGATGTTACAAAAGGCGCAGCAGGTCGAGGCTGCGCTTACGACTGCAAGTAAGCTCGCTCCTACACATGTAATCTTGCCTGAAGATGCTCGAGCAGCAGCCGGTACATCAACCGAAGAGTTTACCCGTAACATGAAGACACTATTCCCGACGGCGATTATCATTGATAGTGGTCGAGTTGAGGATGCTCTTTATGGTACGGTATTGCGCGCAGCTATATACAACAATATCACCGACACCATGTCGAGTTTTGATAAACAATACCTGGTCCCACAAGGTGAATATGTTCCCTTTGTCTATAAGCAGGTGATTAATCTTTTGCCACTCAAGCCAGAGACAAAGACGACGATAGGGGGCACGAGTTATCGGAGTGGAATCAAGAGTAAAGATGTGGTGGTTCCCGCCGGTACTCCAGCGGTACTGTTTTGTTTTGAAAGCGTGACCCCGTGGGGGGTGCGGAGTACACTTCGTAACCGCACCGATGTACCGTTTGTAGCACATGTGGTGTCTCATGGATGGTTCCAATCGACACCTGTGCAACTTTGGCATCAACTCGATCTGATGCTTATGGTACAAGCGGTATCGTCCGGATTACCCATCGTTCAGTCAGCTAATGCGGCGCCAGCTAAAGTTTACTATCCAGATGGCACCATTTTTTACCCACCACTCCAACCAGTGGCACCCGGGGTAGCGATTAGTCTCATAAACATTTAGTCCTTCGTATGTCTACGTACATCCTCCATCGTGTTATAACCGTGCTTGCATTTGCCGGTCTGGTTGGTGTTATTGGGCTGCTGCCCGATGGTGTTGCTGGCTGGTGGTGGCTCTTAGCGGTTGTGACAGTGTTTGGGTATTTACATTACTTGGTTGGTGGTCTGTATCAATACCGCCAACTCAAACGTGATCCCGCTTCAAGGCAGTACGGTTTTGTTGCGTTACTTATGACAGTCTTTTCGTTTGGTCTTGTTGTAATGTTCCTTATAACAAATACTTTCTATCTCTTGTCATTTTTTGTCATCATGTACTTTCTTTGGCATGGGTATGAAAATGAGATTACATTGTTTGAGCGACAAACTGGTATAACAGCAAGACGAGATACTGTCGGTGCGCTTGTATTAACCACACTCTCACTCGCACTCTTTGGGGTGGGGCATGCGTCCTGGTACTTCACGCCGTGGTATGAGTTTGTAGCGACCACACCCGTCATGTATGAGCTATTGCCAGGCGGAAGTTTGTTACCAGTCGTAGCATTTTGGTTTGGGAGTATCTCCGCTGTGATTGCGGTAGGGTTAGCCCTCCATGCTTTCATATTTGGTAGAGCTCGATTATTTCATGGTTTTTTTCTCGGGAGTATTGTGGGAGTTTTAGTGCTAGGGTTGCTGTTTGTGCCACTTCATTATGTAGTGATACTTGGAGGTTTGTTGTTCTATCACTTTATGGTGTGGTTCTTATTTTACGAAGAACGCTTTCGGCAACGAAATAGACGTGAATGGTTATCATATAGTGGTATTCACGCAGTTATATTGCTTCCATTTCTACTGGCACTCTTATTGGATTGGCAGTCGTTTCTCACCCTTGCCCTTAACTCGTACGTCTTTTTATCATTAACCCTCATCCATATTTCACTCTCATTTTTAAATGAGCCGTGGGTACGTAGGTGGATTACTCGGTGATGTCTGGCAGGTGAGCGAGTTCTTCTTGTACAACCGCTGCGTCACTCCAAGGTTCGCGGGTATTGTTTGGCCCCATGATGTACGGGTCGGTCCCTTTGCCGCTGATGAGTACATAGCCACCTTGTGGGGCACGAGTAAGCGCAGTTTTAATTGCTTCTCGTCGATCCATGATGATTGAGAGCTTGCTTTTGTCTTCGATACCAGCAGCCATTTCGTCGACAATTTTTCTCGGATCTTCATCGTATGGATCTTCGTTAGTGAGAATAATTTCCTCACAGTAGCGCTCGGCAATGTGACCCATTTCTGGTCGTTTCCAAGTGTCTCGTCCGCCACCAGTGTTGCCAAGAATGCAGATTTTATGCACCTCAGGGAATGCTTGATAGAACTGCTCGAGTGAATCAGGTGTGTGGGCGTAGTCAACGACCGCTGTCACTCGCTTTTTATTTGCTTCACTCACAAAGTGTTCAACTCGTCCTTTGACTGGTGGGAGTGAGCGGAATGCACGCTCGATGGTGGCAAGTGGTACGCCAAGATTGCGAGTGAGTGTGATAGCAGCCAGCGCATTATAGACATTAAAGAGTCCGACGAGCGGGACACGAATTGTTTGTCCATCAATGACAAGTGTCACACTGTCCTTATGGAGTGAGTAGAGTGAGACGTCATGAAGACTGTAGGGGAGAGTCTGTTCAATTGAGTACTTAAGAAAATCCTGACCATGTTCATTATCGATATTGGCCACAATCATGCGTGGTCGTTTGCTTGAGGTGGCGACCGCCTCAGCAAGCATGAGTTTGGCGTTCTTATAGTTTTGAAATGAACCATGTGATTCGATGTGTTCCGGGGTGAGGTTGGTGAATACAAGCGCATCAAAATCAATAAACCGGTGACGTGACTGAACCGCCCCCTCAGACGTCATCTCAAGGACGGCATACCGACACCCCGCAGTCACTGCGTGACGTAAAAAACGCTGGACAAAAAATCGGCCGGGGGTAGTCATCTTGAAGAGGTTCCGCTCGGTATTGTCACCGATGCAAAATTGAATCGTTGAGAGTGAAGCGACATTTTCGCCGTGGGTACGTAATATATGAGCAATAATCTCGGTTACGGTTGATTTACCTTTCGTGCCCGTTACGGCGATGACGCGGATATCTTTGCTCGGATGTCCGTAGCGGAGATTGCCAATGTACGCCAAGCCTAAATGATAGAGCGGTCGAATGTGTCTGAGGACTGACTTCGGAATAAAGCGTTTAAGGGTATACAGTACCGTTTCCATACAATTTAGTATACGCGACCCTTATGGGCTTTGCCACTTCTTTAAGTTATACTGAGATTTAGCAGTTATTACCTTTTTAAATTGTTACAATAATATGTAATTTAAAGAAAGTTTTAATAAATAACAATCGAGCATATGGAGCCAGATAATAGTAATGAAGGACATATACTGAGTGATCGACCTATTTGGTCTGTCAAACCAGAGAAACTGGTGGGAATTTCTTTTTTGATTACTGCTGTAGTAGCTGGACTGGTTTTTTTCTCCTTGTCATACATATCTCAGTCAAGACAAGTGACAGAGGTGTCTCTTAATGTAGAGCAATTGCAGGCGCAGAATGATGCCAACCCACCACAGTTTGCTTTTACGATAGTTCCAGATTTGTTGGATAGATTTTCGGTCCCAAATCTTGCATCGAGCACCGCTCAAGATGTACTACTCACTGAGTTTCTTATCGCACAACAAAATCTGGTAATGCATTCAAAAAATGAAGCAGATGCTCCAACTGTGTACAACATGCCGGTTAATGATATGTTACTGTCCGAGTACATAGTCACCCTACCTCCTGACCTACAGTCAATGTTTTTTCAGATGATAGTTGAACTTCGTGCAATTACCGCACATTTGAACCGACAACTGCCACAAGAAACACTTGCGTCACGGGTCGGTAAACCGGATGAATTGGTGTATCCAAGTGGAGCCGAAGACGTGTATGGGCAACCATCAGTCTATCCAAGCCTTCGTGTTGTTGAAGCTCATTTTATTGGCGAGTTTTTAGCGAGTCGCTTTCCTACTCAGGCAACGTATTATAAAGACTACACACGTCAGTTTATTTATGATGGTGTTGGGTATGGGTACTACACTATTGCTGAAGCTGATGAAGCGCAGGGTTTGGTAGATGCGTACCTAGAACGTGCACGTTTACAGAATGAAGTTATGGCTATGTTACAAAGCGTCGAATAAACATGTTTATTATGAAAATATATCCAATCAATTATTCCAACCAGATACTACTCGGTCTTTTTTTCTTCTGCACTATCTTCTTTTTGGTGGCGACCACGGTCTTTGCTGGAGGTGGTGGTGGAGGTGGTGGTGGAGGTGGAGGTGGTGGTGGAGGTGGAGGTAGTCCGCGTCCAACAGGATGTACAAATTGTGTAACAAGAACAGTGCTCGGTAACACGAGAATTGGTGGACAAGAATATACAATCAGTCAGTACAGTAATCGTATTGGTCCCTCACTCGACCCAGTTGTTCGAGATTCTGGCGGTGGCGGCGGTAATAATAATCGAGGTGGTGGGGCGCCTACACCTCCGCCTCCTCCGCCCTGCACCGGCAATCCAAACCTCATCGTTTCAGACGTCTTCTTCGTCCCCGCAACCGGCCCAGCTACCGCAGCCGCTGCTGTTACACCACAAGCTGGCCAGCAGTACCGTCCGATAGCAGTGGTTAC
>JACCDG010914308.1_pt1 | contig 85128 bp, 70 predicted proteins | sample 7442471 | NCBI WGS metagenome assembly JACCDG01 (sample SAMN15323444, study PRJNA562643) | freshwater metagenome | isolation source: river surface water | place: USA:Blue River Watershed | collected 2017-08-17 | reverse complement strand
GGCGGAGATGCGTCGACGCGGAGCGTCGAAATCGGGGCGTCATTTGGAGGTCCCGCGAAGGGCGTGGCGAGGTGTTTTCTGCCGCGCGCCGGGTGCCACGTCGCGCGGCGTCCGCGCGTCCGCTGCCGGGGGCCGGGTGCGCCGTCCGTTGGGGCGGGGTTGCCACCGCGGGTTCGTTGCCTACGGTGTTCGCATGGAAAATTTTACGTTTCACAATCCCACCCGTCTGCACTTTGGCCGCGGCCAGATCGCGAAGCTGGCGCAGGAAATCCCGGCCCATGCGCGCGTGCTGCTGCTCGCGGGCGGCGGGAGCATCAAGCGCAATGGCGTCTACGAGCAGGTTCAGGCGGCGCTCGCGGGGCGCACGGTGTTCGAACATTTCGGCGTCGAAGCGAACCCGGATTATCAGACCCTGATGGGCGCGGTGGAGATCTGCCGGCGCGAGCGCGTCGAGTGGGTGCTGCCGGTCGGTGGCGGATCGGTCCTCGATGGCGCGAAGTTCGTCGCCGCCGCGGTCCGCTTCGTCGGCGAACCCTGGGAGATCCTCGCGAAGCGCCTCAGCGCGCTGCCGCACGCGCTGCCGATCGGCGCCGTGCTGACCTTGCCAGCAACCGGCTCAGAGGCGAACGGTGCCGCCGTGATCTCCCGTCGCGCGACGAAGGAGAAACTGGCCTTCATCAGCCCCGACGTCTACCCGCGCTTCTCGATCCTTGATCCGGAGACGACCTATTCCCTGCCGCCGCGGCAGATCGCCAACGGGATCGGCGACGCCTTTGCGCATGTGATCGAGCAGTACCTGACCTTCCCGGCCGATGCCGCGGTGCAGGATCGCTTCGCCGAGGGCGTGATGCAGACCCTGATCGAGGTGGGTCCGCGGACCTTGGCTCATCCCACCGATGCCGCCGCTCGCGCCAATCTGGTCTGGGCCGCCACCTGCGCCCTGAATGGCTGGATCGGCGTCGGCGTGCCGCAGGATTGGTCCACGCACATGATTGGGCATGAGCTGACGGCGCTGCACGACATCGACCACGCGCGGACCCTGGCGATCGTGCTCCCCAGCCTGCTGCACGTGCAGCGCGAGGCGAAGCGCGGCAAGCTGCTGCAGTACGCGGCGCGCGTCTGGGGCATCACCGAGGGATCGGACGACGCCCGCATCGACGCCGCGATCGCCCGCACCCGGGCGTTTTACGAGTCGATCGGCATCAAGACCCGCCTCTCCGACTACGGCGTCTCCGTCGAGACGGCCGCCGAGGTGGCCCGCCGCCTCGCCGCCCGCGGCATGGTCCGGCTCGGCGAACGCGGGGACATCACCCCGGCGAAGGTCGAGCAGATCCTGCGGCTGGCGGCGTAGGATCCTCGGACCCACGCCCGCCTCGGTGCCCGCCTCGGTGCCTGCGGCGGTGCGCACCGAGGCGGGCGCACCGTAGGGCGGCTCCGGTTCGAGGCACGCTCGAATTACAGTTCTGTCATTTTCCGGAAAGCCGCCCGTCAGGTGAGTGTGCGAGAGTGGAGTCCTGCAAGACTCCATGAACACGCTCTCTCACACGTCTCGTTCCTTTTCGGCCGCGCGCCGGATTCGTCTCGCCGCGCTGGCCTTTCTCGTTGGCGGTGCGGGTTTCGCCTTCGCGGCGGCTCCTGCGGCGTCCGCCAAGATTGAAATCAAGCGCGATGCGGCAGTGGTGGATCGGACGAAGTCCGAGCCATCGAGCTACTCGCCGATGGTGAAGCGCGTCGCCCCGAGCGTCGTCAAGATCACCACCGAGACGCGCACGCGCCGGGTGTCGCGGATGGGTCCGGGCCAGGAATTTCCTGGCTTCGACAATCCGATGTTCCGCCAGTTCTTCGGCGGCCGCATCCCTGAGATGCCGGCGCCGCCGCAGGGCGGCCTCGGCTCTGGCGTGATCATCAGCGCGGATGGTTACATCGCCACGAACAATCACGTCATTCAGGGCGCCGACCGCGTGACGGTCACCCTCGACGATGGCCGCGAGCTCTCGGCCAAGGTCGTGGGTCGCGATCCGCAGACCGACATCGCCGTGATCAAGGTGGAGGCGACCAGCCTTCCAGCGATCACGTTCGCCGACAGCGGCAAGACTGAGGTGGGCGATCGGGCGATCGCGATCGGCAATCCGTTCGGCATCGGGGAGACGGTCACTACGGGGATCATCAGCGCCAAGGGTCGTCGCCCAGGGCTGGGCCTCGCATATGAGGACTTCATCCAGACCGACGCCGCGATCAATCCGGGCAACTCTGGCGGCCCCCTCGTCGACCTCGACGGACGGCTGATCGGCATCAACACCGCGATCCTCAGCCGCAGCGGCGGCTTCCAAGGGGTGGGCTTGGCGGTGCCTTCGAATCTCGTCGCCCACGTGGCCGATAGTCTGGTGAAGCGAGGCAAGGTCGTCCGCGGTTTCCTCGGGGTCACCGCGCAGGACATCACGCCGAGTCTCGCGGAAGGTCTGGGCGTGGCCCCGCGAGCCGGTGCTCTCGTCGCTGACGTGCAGCCGGGAAGCCCGGCCGAGAAGGCAGGCCTCGCGAGTGGCGACATCATTACGGCGGTGGACGGCCAGAAGGTGGAGGACGCGAATCGTCTGACCTTCGCGGTCGGCGCGATTCCTCCCGGAACGGCGGTCGAGCTCCAGATCCTGCGCGACGGCAAGGCGAGCACGCTCAAGGCGACGACTGCCGAGCGTCCTCGGACCAACCGTCCGGGCCGCTTCGAGGACGATTCTGCGGAGGGCCTGGGCCACGAGGGCGATGAGGGCGTACTGACTGGCGTTGCGGTGGGCGACATCGATCGCGATGGGCGCCGCGCGATGAATCTGCCTTCGCGGATCACCGGGGCGGTGGTCACGGACGTCGATCCAGAGTCCGCCGCGGCCCGGGCCGGGCTTCGGGCCGGGGACGTCATCCTCGAGATCAACCGCAGTCCCGTTGCCAGCGCCGAGGACGCGGTGCGGCTCAGCAAGGAAGCAGAAGGTCGCAAGACGCTCCTGAAGCTCTGGTCGCGGGGCAGCACGGTCTTCGTGGTGGTCGACGAGACCGAGGACGCGCCGGCCAACTGATTTCCTGAAACTTTGTCAGTGTCAGGGTGTGTTGAACTACGGGGTAGGTGTGCCCCGGTGTGACCCGGCACCGGCTCCTTCGGGGGCTGGTGCCGGTTTTCTTTCTGCCCTTTCCAACGTCAACCGGCCGGGTCATTCTTTCGCCATGCGCGTGTTAGTCGTCGAGGACGATGCCAAGATCGCCTCCTTCGTGGTCCGGGGCCTGAAGCAGGCGGGCTATGCCGTTGATCATGCCGAGGATGGGGAAACGGCGCTCGCGCTTACCCAGTCGACCACCTACGACGCGGCGATCGTCGACGTGATGCTCCCGCGCCTCGATGGCCTGAGCCTCGTCCGCCGCGTGCGCGCGGCGCGCAGCGCGTTGCCGGTCGTATTCCTCAGTGCGAAGAGTGCGGTGGATGACCGCGTGCGGGGGTTGCAGGCGGGTGGGGATGATTACCTGACGAAGCCCTTCGCGTTTTCGGAGCTCCTGGCGCGGGTGCAGGCTCTGATTCGCCGGGCGACGCAGGCCCCGGAGGCGACGCGGCTGGTGGAGGGGGACGTGAGCCTTGACCTGGTTTCGCGGGAAGTCGTTTGTGCGGGGAAGTCGGTCGAGCTGCAGCCGCGCGAGTTTGCGTTGCTCGCGTTTCTGCTGCGGCATGCCGGCCGTCCGGTGAGCAAGACGATGATTCTCGAGCACGTGTGGGACTACTCCTTCGATCCGCAGACCAACGTGGTCGACGTGGTGATGCACCGCCTGCGCGCGAAGATTGACCCTGAGCACCGGCGGATCGAGACCGTGCGCAACGTCGGCTACATTTTCCGCCCTCATGCTGCCTGAGCGGATCCGTCAGTCCCTCGCGTTGCGGTTGGCGGCGCAGTACGCGTTGGTCTTTGCGTGTGGTGCGGCGTTGCTCTTCGGCGCACTGTACTGGCACCTCGCGGAGGCGCTGGAGGAGCGTGAGCAAGGAGCGGTCGAGGCGCGCGCGGAGGTCCTGGAGCGCGCGTATGAAGTGGGTGGCGTGGCGGCGTTGCGGACCGAGCTGGCCCGGGAAACGGCGCCGGAGGTTCGCTCGGTGTTCGTGCGGATTCTCGGCGAGGGTGGAGAGACGCTGTTTGCCTCGGTACCCGCGGATTGGATCGAGACGCAGGTCCAGCGTCTGCCCCTGCCGGAGCGTTGGGGCCGCGGCGAAGTGGTCCGGGAGATCCGCACCGTGCGCGTACCGCAGAGTGCGGCGCGCGACTACGCGATCGCGTCGCGCATCTTGATGGATGGCGGCCTGCTGCAGGTCGGCCGGAGCACGGACAGCCGGGCGGTGCTCCTCGCGCCGGTGCGTCGGGCCTTTGCGGGCATCGGCACGGTTGCCCTCGCGCTCTCGCTGGCGGCGGGAACGCTGCTGGCGTGGCGGGCGACGCGCCCGCTGCGCGCAGTATCGGAGACGGCGCGGCGGATCGTGGAGACCGGCGACCTCGCTGCCCGCGTGCCCGGCGCGGGGCGTCGTGGGGAACTGGCCGTGCTTGTGCAGCAGCTGAACACCCTTCTGGAAAAGAACGCCACGCATGTCCGCGTGCTGCGCGAGACCCTCGACAACCTTGCGCACGATCTGCGCACGCCGCTCACCCGGCTCCGCGGCACGGCGGAGCTCGCGCTGCAGGATTCCGGTGATCCGGCGCAGGCGCGGGATGCGCTGCTGGAGTGCATCAACGAGTCAGACCGCGTCCGCCACCTTCTGGAGACCCTGCTCGACGTGTCCGCAGCCGAGGCGGGCGCGCTGGCGTTGAACCGTGACGTCATCGACGTCCGCTCCCTGGTCGAACGGGCGGAGGACCTTTATCGCGAAGTCGCCGAGGAACGAGGCATCACGGTCAGCCTTGCGCTGCCGCCCGAGCCGGTGCTGGCCGACGTGGATGCGGTGCGACTGGGGCAGGTGGTGAGTAACCTGCTCGACAATGCCCTGAAGTACACGCCGGCGGGTGGACGCGTGACGCTGGCGCTGCGGCGCGAGGCGAGGGAGATCGCGTTGACGGTGTCCGACACGGGGCCGGGAATTCCGGTGGAGGAGCGCGAGGCGGTGTTTCGCCGCTTGTATCGCCGCGACGCGAGCCGCTCCCAGCGCGGCCTAGGTCTTGGCCTCAGCTTGGTGAAGGCGATGGTGGAGGCCCACGCGGGCACCGTGCGGCTGGAGGATGCGCCGGGAGGCGGGGCGCGGTTCGAGGTGCGACTACCGGCGTAGTCCGGCGCCCATGCGTACGTGCGCGCGCCGCCGTCGGGCCGGCTAGATGTGGCGCAGCAGCTCCTCGATCCGGTCGGCGACGGAGCGCGTGCGGGAGACTCCGCGCACGGCGTCCTCGAGCGTGAGACCGGCTTGGGCCAGGACGGAGGCGGAGGGAGCCCACGCGTGCCGTTCGATGGAGAGACCGTGACCGAGTTCGGCGGTGATCCAGCAGGCGAGGTGGAGCAGCGCAGTGGTGCGGTGTTGGGACGGATCTCCGCTGGGTGCGAAGTGGTGACGCACCGGTTCGCTCAGTGACGCCGGAAAGCCCCAGAACTGAAAGACCCGATCCACGGCTTCCGTGCTGGTGGTGCCGAAGGTGTTGAACTCCCATGCGGCCACCAAGGCCGCAGTGGGTTGGCGGGCGCCCCGTTCGCGGATCTCCTCCTCGTCGGCGAGGCCTTGGAGGAGCAGGCGGCCAACCGGCCGGAGCAGGCCGAGCGTGTAGCCCGCGCTCGCGTCTTCGCCGGCGCGCCGGCAGAGACTTTCAAGGGCCGCGGCGGTGGTCACCGAGTTGCGCCAGATGTCCTCCCCCGTGAGGCCATAGATGGGCAATGCCTTCCGCTCGTAGAGATCCGAGGCCATCGCCGCCCCGACCAACCGGTAGACTTCGTAGAGCCCAATCCGCTCGATCGCCTCCGCGAGGCTTCCCGGCGGATCGGGAATGCCCACCCCGGCGGAGCAGGCCAGCTTGAGAATCCGTGCCGCCAGCGCCGCGTCGATCTGGACGCAGGCCGCGATCTCATCCAGCCGCACCTGCGGCTCGCGCATCACCATGCTCAGACGCCGAAACACCCGCGGCGCCGGAGAAAGGCGGCTGGCGATGTTGGACAGCTGAGAGTCCAGGGATAGGCCGGCGGACATGGGCTTAGGTTAGTGACGCGGGGCCCCATCGTCACATCCTACTCCCGATTGCAGCGGCTTTTACCGGGCTTTGACGGCTACCGGTCAACCGGCGTTCTGCGGCGCGCGATTTCCCGCGCCCGAAGCGTTCTGCTCCTTCACGAGCTCGCGACGGAGCCAGTCGAGGGCGGCGTTCACGGCGCGGACCTTCACGGTCGGGCGCGGACCGGGATACGAGAGTCGGCGCGACCACACCCCGCGGTGCGAGTAGAGGGCGAGGTAGATGGTGCCGATGGGGTTGGCCTCGGTGCCGCCGGTGGGTCCGGCGAACCCGGTCAGGGCGATCGCGTAGTCGGCCCCCAGTCGCTCCGCGGCCCCGGTGGCCATGGCGACGGCCGCCTCGGCTGACACGGCACCGTGCTGGGCGAGGAGATCCTCGGGGACCTCCAGCAACTGCATCTTCGACTCGTTGGAGTAGCAGACGCACCCGCCGGCGAAGAATTTGGAGGCACCGCAAATATTGGTGAACGCGTTCGCCAGGAGCCCGCCGGTGGCGGTCTCGGCGACGGCGAGCGTGTGCTCGCTGGCGCGGAGCAGGTCGGCGCACACCTGCGCGAGGGAGTCGTGGCCGAAGCACAGGAAATCCTCGCCCAGTGAGCGCGCGCACTCCGCGGCGAGCGCGTGCAGCGCATCGTCGTTCAATTCACCGCCCGGGGAGCTGAGCCGACAGTCGACTTGTCCTTGGTGGGCGCAAAAAGCGACGCTGAGGGCGGGGCCGCAGCGATCAAGGAGTGGCTGGAGCTTGGTTTCCAGGGCACTTTCCCCGATCCCGGCGGTGCGCAGCTGCACGTAGGCCTCGCGGGGTCGGATGAGCCCGAGTGCGGCCAGACGCGGCAACACCTGCTCCCGGAACATCGGCTGCAGCTCGTTCGGCGGCCCCGGCAGCATGCACAGCACGCGACCGTCCTGCTCCACCCAGAGGCCCGGTGCCGTGCCGTTCGCGTTCGCGAGGACCTCGCCGCGCGAGAAACGGTACGCCTGCTTGCGGTTGTTCGGCGTCATTCGCCGCCCCATGCGCGCGAAGCGCTCGATGATGGTCCGCTCGATTTCCGCGTCGAAGACCAACTCCTGGCCCAGCACCTCCGCGATCGCCTCGCGCGTGCGGTCGTCGCAGGTCGGTCCCAGCCCGCCCGTGGTGATGATCACCTCCGCCCGCGCCCAGCTCTCGCGGAACTGAGTGCGGATCGCTTCGGCATCGTCGGTGATCGTGACATTCCGATCGAGCATCACCCCGCGACGACCGAGTTCCGCGCCGATGAACGTCAGGTGTCCGTTGGCCGTGAGCCCAAGGAGCAGCTCGTCGCCGAGGGTGAGCAATTCGAAGCGCCGGGCCGGTGCAGTGGCCGGTGGAGGGGTCGGGGGGGATGAAACCATACTTGCGGTTGCGAAGATTAGGTTAAACTCGGGAAAATGCCAGCCACCGCACCGGATCAGCCCGCCGAGCCGTCCTCGCTCAAGGAAAAGGTCCGGCGGCTGCCCGACAAACCGGGGGTCTACCTGATGAAGGACCGGCTGGGGCGGATCATCTACGTGGGCAAGGCCAAGAGCCTGCGGCGGCGGGTCTCGTCGTATTTCACCCCCTCGCGGGCCATGACGTGGCACCCGAAGATCCGCGCGCTGATCGACCTGATCGAGGACCTCGAAGTCATCGAGGTCCGCTCCGAGCCTGAGGCGCTCCTGTTGGAGGGGCGGCTGATCAAGCAATGGCGGCCCCGCTACAACACCGACTTCACGGACGACAAGCGCTTCCTGCTGGTGCGGGTCGACGTCACGGAGGATCTGCCGCGCTTCCGGCTGACTCGGGTGAGGGTGGACGAGCGCTCGCGCTACTTCGGCCCGTTCGCGCATTCCGGTCTGCTCCGCAAGACGCTCGCGCAGATGCGGCGACAGTTCGGCATCCTGCTGGGCGACGCGCATCCGCAGCGCCTGCCGGACGGGACGTGGCGGCTCTACGACGACGTGCGGCAGGAACTGTACGGCTTTGAGAACGTGACCACGGCCGCGGATTACCGCGCGCGGGTGGACGAGGCCTGCGCCTTCCTCGAAGGCAAGTCGCGCGAGTGGCTGGAGACGCTGCGCGACGAAATGAAGGCGGCGGCGGCGGAGAGGGCCTTTGAACGTGCGGCCGAGTTGCGCGACCTTGTTCTTGCGTTGGAGAAGACGCTCGCGAAAACGCGCAAGTACGAGCGCAACCACCCGATGCCGGCGGCGGGGGAAACGGCGCTGGAGGAGTTGGGCCGCGTGCTCGGGCTGGCGGCGCCGCCGCGCACGATGGAGTGCTTCGACATCTCGCACATCTCGGGAACCTTCGTCGTCGCCTCCATGGTGCGCTTCCGCGAGGGCCGGCCGGAGAAGGCGCAATACCGGCGTTTCCAGATCCGAAGCTTTGTCGGCAACGACGACTTCCGCGCGATGGAAGAGGTGGTCGGGCGCCGCTATGCCCGGATGCGCGAGGACGGACAGGCGCTGCCGGAGCTCATCGTGATCGATGGCGGACGCGGACAGATCGGCGCGGCGCTCAAAGCCTTCGTGGCGCTCGAAGCGACACCGCCGCCCCTGATCGGCCTCGCGAAGAAGCACGAGACGATCATTTTCCCCGATGCGCGGGCCCCGCTCAACCTCCCGTTGAATTCGCCCGCGCTCAACCTGCTGCAACGCCTGCGCGACGAGGCGCACCGCTTCGCCAACACGTACAACGCGGACCTGCGGTCGCGGAAGCTGCGCGAGAGCATCCTCGATGACTTCACCGGCCTCGGTGCGGTGCGCCGGGCGGCGTTGCTCGAGCACTTCGGCAGCATCGACCGCCTCAAGGCCGCCTCCGCCGCCGAGATCCGCGATGTCGAGGGCTTTGGTCCCAAGCTCGCGGTCGAGCTGTTCGAGTTTCTCCGCCGCGCCGCGCCGGCGACGGCGCCGGTTACACCGGACGCGTCCGAAGGCGAATGAACCAGTCCACCACGCGCGCCGGGAAGAGCCAGCGCGCGAACAGGAAGAGCCGGGCGTGGGCCGGCGCCGTGTAGTGCAGGCAAGGGCGCCGGGCGCTCAGCGCGCGTTCGACGCAGCGCGCGATCACGTCGGGCCCCGCCGCCAGGCGGCGCAGCTCCGCAAACCCGTCGCGCAGGCGACTCATGTACGGGGTGTACGGACCGAGGTCCGCGAGCGTGTCGGCGGAGGCTGCGGTGGCCGCCGACACGAAGTCGGTGGCGATGAACCCCGGACGGATCACCACCACCTGCACGCCGAAAGGCTTGAGCTCGCCGCGCAGACCATCGGACAGCGCTTCGAGGGCGTGCTTGGTGGAGTCATACACGGAGGTCAGTGGCCGGGCGATGCGGCCGGCGACCGACGTGATGTTGACGATGCGGCCGCTACCTTGGTCGCGGAGCACCGGCGCGACGAGTTGGCAGAGGGCGACGACGGCGAAGACATTCACCTCGTAGTTGTGCCGGATCGACTCGAGCGGGACGCGTTCGAGGGGTCCGCGCTGGGCATAGCCGGCGTTGTTGATCAGAGCGTCGAGCCGACCGAAGCGGGCGAGGGTGCCGGTGATCAAGGCTTCGCGTTGCTCGGCGAGGGTGAGATCGGCGGCGAAGGGGACGACCCGGATGCCGGTGGGATCGAGCTCGGTGGCGAGGGCCTTGAGCCGGTCGGCGCGGCGGGCGGTGAGAATCAAGCGGGCTCCGGAGCGGGCGAGCCGGCGGGCGGTCGCTTCGCCGATTCCGGCGGACGCACCGGTGATGAGGATAACCTGTTCGGACAGCGGCGGCATGCGCGCAGTGAGCCACCGCGGGCCGGGGGCGGCGAGCGGAATTGCGCGTCGCCGCGGCTACCGTGAATCGGGGAAAGAGATTGAGCGGGGGGGCGGATTGTGGCACTTCCGAAGGCATGCGCTTACCCCTGCTGTTGGTGTTGCTTGCGTGCGGCGGTTCCCTGTGGGCCGACGTTTCCCTGGCCCCCCTCTTCCAGGATCATGTGGTTCTCCAACGGGACAAGCCGGTCCCGGTCTGGGGCTGGGCGGACGCCGGGGAGGCGGTCACGGTGGCCTTTGCCGGTCAGGAGAGCAAAGCGGTGGCGGACGCCGCGGGCCGCTGGCGGGTGGAGCTCGCCCCATTGGCCGCGAGCGCGGAGCCGGCCGAACTGGTCGTGACGGGACGCAACCGGGTTGTGGTGAGCGACGTGCTAGTGGGTGAAGTCTGGCTGTGTTCGGGACAGTCCAACATGGCTTGGACGGTCGCGGCGTCGGATCGTCCGGAGGAGGAGAAGGCGGCGGCCCGTTTTCCCCTCATCCGGCACTACCGGGTGCCGCAGCGCGTGGCGGATACGCCCGAGGACCGGATGAAGGGGGAGTGGCAGGTGACCTCGCCGGAGACCGTCGGGCGCTTCACGGCAGTCGGTTATTTTTTTGCGCGGGAGCTGCATCGCAAACTCGGTGTACCCATCGGGTTGGTGAACAGCTCGTACGGCGGCACGCCGGTGGAGGCGTGGATGAGTCCGGATTCACTCGCGTCGGATCCCGCTTTTGCGGTGGTCGGCCAGCGCTGGGCCGAGGCCTTGGCGAAGCATCCCGAGCGCGCGGCGGCCCACCAGGAAGCCACTGCCCGGTGGACGGCGGAGCGGGACGCGGCCAAAGCGGCCGGCAAGGCCTTTGAACGCCGGGCGCCCCGACCGCCGCAGGGTCCGGGGCATCCCGACACCCCGTCCGGACTCTATCACGGGATGATTCACCCGGTCCTCCCCTTCGCGTTGCGCGGGGCGATCTGGTATCAGGGTGAGTCCAACGCGGGTCGCGCCTCGGAGTACCGCGCCCTGTTCTCGGCCATGATCACGCAGTGGCGGCAGGCGTTCGGTCAGGGAGACTTTCCCTTCTATTGGGTGCAGCTTGCCAACTTCAAGACGGACAAGCCGGACAGCGGCGCGTGGCCTCTCCTGCGCGAGGCCCAGACTCAGACTCTCGCGTTGCCCGCCACCGGGCAGGCCATCGCGATCGACATTGGGGATCCCGACGACATCCATCCCCGCAACAAACAGGAAGTCGGACGGCGCCTTGCGCTGATCGCGATGAGCCAGGCGTACGGCCAGACGATGGACGATTCGGGCCCCGTTTTCCTCCGGGCGAATCCGGAGAAGAATCGCTTGCGCATCGAGTTCGCTCACGCGGTCACGGGCTTGATCGCGCGGGACAAGCCGCTCCAGTCCTTCGAGGTGGCAGGCGCCGATGGGGTGTACCGTCCCGCGACGGCGGACATCGAGGGAGACACCGTAGTGGTCCGCGCGGCCGAGGTCCCGGCGCCGGTTGCCGTACGCTATGCCTGGAGCAATTCACCCGAGGCGAATCTCTTCAACGGCGCCGGCCTTCCGGCAGTGCCATTCCGCAGCGACGCACGTTGAGCGGCGCGGGCGCCGCCGTTACAGTCCGACCAGCGAGCCGTTGCGCTTGATCCAGCGCTCGGCGTCGCGCCATCCCGGGCAGACTTCCTCCACGCGGGCCCAGAAACGGTCCGAATGGTTCATCTCGCGCAGATGCATCAGCTCGTGGTGGATGATGTAGTCGCGCACGAACTCCGGGGTTTGGATCAGCCGCCAGTTCAGGGAGATGACGCCGCCGGCGGAGCAGGATCCCCAGCGGGAACGCTGGTTGCGGACGGAGACTTGGCGGACGGCGACGCCGGTGATGGCGGCGAGTTCCCACGTGCGGGCGGGCAGCTCGACCTTGGCGCGACGGAGAAAGTGGGCTTCGAGGGTCGGCCGCACATCGCGGTCGAGGCGGGAAACGCGGAAAACATCGGCGGCAAGGCAGACCGCGGGCCGCTCGCCCGCGAGGGCGATGCGGATCTCCGTCAATTCTCCGCGCCAGAGCACGTGGGTGCCCGGCACCCAGACCTCGGCGCTCTTGGGTCGGCGTTGCTGACGCTCGCGGGCGCGTTCGAGCCAGTCGCGCTGAGACTCCAGAAAGCGGCGCGCCTCGCGCTCGCTGCCCCGCGCCGGGATCGTCAGCACCGCCACGCCGTCGCGCCGCAGCGTCAGGCGATAGTTTTCCGCGCGCGCGCTGCGGACCAGCACGCACGCGTCGTCGTCGTTTGCGGTCGTCGCCGCGGAGCTGCTGGGAAGGGTGCCCGCCGCTGCTCGCGCCGCTGCGCTGGCCGACTCCGAAGGTGCGGAGCCGACCAAGCCGAACAGGTCCTGCTGTTGCTCGCGCATGCCGACGTCAGAGGGTCACGCACTCCCATGACCGGATCCGTCCCGGCTCGAGGGTGAGCCAAGCGAAGCTCTTGATGCCGGCGCGCGGGAACGAGATGCATCCCGGGTTCAGCCAGCGCACTCCTTGCGCGTCCACTTCATCGCGCGGCACGTGGGTGTGTCCATGCAGCAGCACCTGGGTTCCCTTGGGCGCGGAGCGGGGAGGAATGTGGATGAGGTGGAAGATGATGCCCTCGCGCGGCAACGTGCGCTCGAGTGGCCAGCGTGGATCGAAGTCGTTGTTGCCGCGAATGACGATGAGCGGCGGTCCGAGCGCCTCGAATTCCGCGAGCACCTCTGGATCGCAGACATCGCCGAGATGCCAGATCTCGTCGGCGCCGCGGAGCCGCCCGGGGAGGTCCGGCGGGTAGCGGTCGTGGGTATCGGAGACCACGGCAATGCGCATGTCCCACGCTTGCGGTGGCCGTGGGCGGAGGCGACTCAAAATCGGTGACGATCCGCCGCCGAAAGAGCCTTGCGGCCGGCAGGGGCTGGAGTGTGATCGGGGCTGCATGCGGGATCCCGGTTTGGAGCAGCCTGTGTTGGTGACCGGAGGCACTGGCTTTCTGGGCCGGCGCCTCGTGGAGCGCCTGTTGGCCCAGGGCCGGCGCGTGGCGGTGCTGAGCCGTACGCGTCCTGCCGACCTCGAGGCGCGGGGCGTGCGCTGGATCGGGGCAGCCATCGAAGACGCGGCTGCGGTGCAGGCCGCGTGCGCCGGGTGCGGCACCGTCTTCCACGTCGCCGCCCGCGTTGGCGTGTGGGGTCCGCGCGACGATTTCTTCCGGGCCAACGTGCTGGGGACCCGCGCCGTGATTGCGGGTTGCCGCGCCGGCGGCGTGCCCCGACTCGTCCACACCAGCAGCCCGAGCGTCGTCTACAACGGCCGCGCCCTTTCCGGCGTCGATGAATCCGCCCCGCTGACCACGGAGTGTCCCAGTGCCTACCCTTTGACCAAGGCGCAGGCCGAACGTGAAGTGCTGGCGGCCAACGGTGCGGACCTGCGGACCGTCGCGCTGCGGCCGCACCTGATCTGGGGCCCAGGCGACCCCCATCTCGTGCCACGGCTGTTGGCGCGGGCGCGGGCTGGCCGGCTCTGGATCGTGGGTGACGGCACCAATCGCGTGGACCTGGTCCACGTGGAGAATGCCGTCGACGCCCACCTTGCGGCCGAGCGTGCGCTGCTCGGTCCCGCGTCGTCGGCGGCGGGGCGGGCGTACTTCATCACGAACGGTGAGCCGGTGGTGTTGTGGGACTGGATCAACGCCTTGCTCTCGGCGTTGGGCGAGGCACCGGTGCGCCGACGGATTTCCCACCGGCTCGCCCGGCGGGCCGGGGCGCTCGCGGAGCTCGTTTGGCGCGGGTTCGGCTTGGCGGGAGAGCCGCCGATGACGCGTTTCGTGGCCGATGAATTGGCCAAGGATCACTGGTTCTCGATCGCTGCGGCGCGGCGCGATCTTGGCTACGCACCCCGCGTTACGATGGCGGAGGGCACGGCGCAGTTGGTCGCGGCGCTTCGCGGTGCGGCGGCGGCGAACGACCGCGCGCACGGCCCCTGATCAGGTCGCGGCGGGACCGGCCGCGCCGGCCTTGGCGTCGGCGCGCTTCACCTGCTCATCGACGATCACGGCGGTGACTGTGTCGCAGCCGACATTCGTCATGGTGCGGAGCATATCGAGGAAACGGTCCGCGCCGAGCACGATGCCGATACCGGCGGGCGGGATCCCGAACGTCGCGAGGAGCCCGGCGATCAGCGGCAGGGAGCCGCCGGGGATGCCGGCGACGGCGACCGCGCTGAGCACGCTGAGCAGCAGAAGCGTGATTTGCTGGCTGAAGGACAGATCGATGCCGAAGACCTGGGCGACGAAGAGCACGACGCAGCCCTCGTAGAGGGCGGTGCCGCTCATGTTCATCGTGGTGCCCAACGGCAGCACGAAGCCGGCGGTGGAGGGAGAGACCCCCAGCCGCTCCTTGGCGACCGCGAGGGCGGTGGGCAGGGACGCGTTGCTCGAGCTCGTGGAGAAGGCGGTCACCAACAGCGCCTTGATCTCGCGGAAGAAGGCGAGCGGCGACCAGCGCGTCCACAGCTTCAGGAAGAGGCTCATCGAGCCAAACAAGTGGAACAGCAGGACGCTCGCGCAGCCGACGACGAAGACCCCGAGGGCGATGATGATGTCGACGCCGATCTTGATGATGACGCTGTAGATCATCGCCGGCACGGCGTACGGGGCGAGCCGCAGGGCGAAGTGGACGATTCCGGTCATCAGCTCCGTCACGAGATCGAGCCCCCGTTGCAACTTGCCGCGGTTCTCCTCCGAGAGCTGCGTCCCGGCGGCGCCGACGAGCAGGGCGAAGAGGATGAGGGGCAGCACGTCGCCGATGAGATTGCGCTGCTGGCCGACGACGGCGCCGAAAAGATTCTTCGGCATGAACATCTCGACCACGGACGAAAGGCTCATGTCGGGCTGGCTGGCGCTGGTGGCGACGTGCTTCTGGGCGGCGCCTCCGAATTCCTCGAGCAGCCGAGCCTTTGCGGCGGGATCGAGGTGATTGCCCGGCTGCAGGAAATTCATCATGAGCAACCCGAGTGCGACGCCGAGGGCCATGTTGAGGAAGAACAGCGTGAACGTCCGTCCCGCGAGCGGCCCGAGACGGTCGAGGCGCCCCAGTTGGACGACGCCGGAGGCGAGGGAAGCGAAGACCAGCGGGATGACGACGAAGAAGAGGATGCGCAGGAAGATCTGGCCGATGGGATCGAGGACGGCGCTGGAGAACCGGCGGGCCCCGGCCAGAAACCCCGGGGAGACCTGGCCGATGGCGAGGGAGATCGCGGCGGCGACGATGCCGACGACGAGGCCAAGGAGGATGCGATTGGCGAGCTTTTGGGGGGTGGCGGCCATGGGAATGGAAGGCACGCAAGCGAGCCGGGGGAGGGGAGTCGAACGCGAAGTGACGGACGGGGCCGGCGGTCGGCACGGCGGTGAATAAGTTCCCATTGCCAATGCTCGCCGGTGGGTCGAGCCTGCGGGAGCGACGATGAGCGACCCATGCAAGCCGACCCCTTCACCGGCCGACCCACGCGGGTCCGGGGCTCCCGCCTCCCCGGAGCCGACGAACAAACCGCTCTTCAGCACGATCACGAGCGAGGATTGGAAACGCTCGCTCGCCTCCGCGCGGCAGCGGAGGGCGTCGGCTTCGGAACGGATCCGGACGACGATCTCGTCCTCTCGGCCGAAGACGGACTAAGCCTCCTCGCCGGGGCGGATGCGCTCTGGAGCGAGTTGGACGCGGCGCTCGTGGCTTTCCGCGCCTGGGTGCCGCTCGTCTCGCTGGGGTTGTTCGGTTTTCCGGAAGACGCGGAAGATCCCTTCGGGGAAGGCAGCACGCGGCTGCGGCGGATCGGGAGTGGCGTGGAGGCGTCCGCGTTTCAGGCTGAGGACGGCTCGATCTACAAATTTTTCCTCCCCCGGGAAGGCGGACGGATCGGCGGCAGTTTCACCTTTGTGCGCGACGGCCACGAAGTGGCGTTCCGGGCTGAGGCGAGCCTGGGTAGCTATCGAGCGCTGTTCGAGAAACTCCACCTCATCCTGTCGCTCGGCGGCATGCCCACCGAGGTGGTGGGCCTTACCCCGGAAGGTGTTCTGGTGGTCAAGCAGACCGCGGGCGAGCGGCTGCCGGAAAACCTTGATACGTCGGCGCTGTTGCCGGACGGATTGATCCCGATCCCTTCCCGCTTCCTGCGGGCTCAGCGGGATCACCCGCGGCTGTGGTTCCAGAGTGGCGCACCCTGGCTCGTGGCGGACCTGCACGCGAAGAACCTCGTCCGTGCAGCGGATGGAAGCCTCCGGGTGATTGACCTGCTCGCGGCGCCGATGCCTCGGCGCCAGTTTGCCGGCGAACCTTTGCTCGCGAGTTGGCTGGACCGGGTGGCGCGCGATCCGCAGGCAGGCCTGTGGGAGGCGGTGCCGGACGACGAACTCTAGCGACTCGACCGTCGCGCGGGGCGAGCCGATCAGCCGCCGGACTGCGACAGAAATGCGAGGATGTCCTCGGCCTGCTTGGTCGTGGATCCCTTGTGGTCAGCGTAGACGACCTTACCGTCTTGAATCAGGTAGGCCTGCCGACTGGCCATCGTGCGCATCACGCTCCGGGCGCCGAAGGCCTTGATCACGGTGAGATCTTCGTCCGCAAGCAGCGTGAACGGCAGATTGTACTTTTCCTTGAAGGCGCGCTGAGCCTCGACCGAGTCGGAACTGACGCCGATGATCGCCACGCCCTTCGCGCTGAGGTCGGCGTAGGCGTCGCGCAGCGAACAGCCCTGCTTCGTGCACCCGGGCGTGTCGGCGCGCGGGTAGAAGTAGACCAGCGTGTAGCGATTGGCCTTGTAGACGGAGCCGAGGTCGAGCGTGGCGCCCGTCTCGGTTTTGGCGGAAACGATCGGAGCGGAAGAACCGACCGTCAGCGAATCGGCGGAGGCGAGGAAAGGAAACATGGCGAGACCCAACAGGGTGGTGAAGGCGAGGCGAAGGCGGGACATGGGAAGACAGTAATGGCGATGTCCTCACGGCGCAAGGTCCGGCCGGGCCTTGGGGTTGCGGGAAGCTTGCGTTAAAAAGGGAGCTTGCGTTTCCCGGCGCTCCGGCATTCCGTATCGCAGTCGTTAGAGAACAGCGTTAGGTGACAGTATCTGGTGAGTCGTTAGCCGAGCCAAGCAGCTTGGAGGATGATTTCGAAACCCGGCGTTCGGGAACGGACTGGCAGCGGACGGGTGATCTACGAAACATCAAACATGAGTAACTCCAAACTGTATGTCGGTAACATGTCGTTCAAGACCTCCGAAGACGAACTGCGTCAGCATTTCGGCCAATTCGGCTCCGTCACGGACGTCTATGTCGCGATGGACAAGATGACCGGCCGCCCGCGCGGCTTTGCCTTCGTCACGATGGGCACGCCCGAAGAGGCGAAGCTCGCCGCTGAGAAGTCCAATGGCGTCGACCTCGGTGGTCGCCCCCTGACCGTCAATGAAGCCCGCCCGAAGGAAGAGTCCGGCGGCCGTGGCTTCGGTGGCGGCGGCGGCGGCGGTGGCCGTGGCTTCGGTGGTGGCGGCGGCGGCGGTGGCGGTGGCCGTGGTGGCTACGGCGAGCGCCGCGAGCGTCGCTACTAATCCGCTCACCAGCGGATCCTGACACCTTCTGTGTCCTTTTCGCGGGGAGCCTCGGCTCCCCGCTTTTTTTATGCCCAGTGGATCCCGGGCCTTCGCGGGCTGTCGGGAGAGGTTGAATTCTCGCCTTGGGCTGCTTATGTCCCCCTCCATCATGCGCGCGTTTCCAGGATTGTTGGTGCTGGTGCTTTCGCTCTCGTGGACTGCGGTTCCGCTGCTGGCGCAGCGGGAGAAGCTGCCGCCCGAGGATCTTGAGATCGTGGAAAAGCGCTGGCCGGAGGCCAAACGTACGTCCACCGGCCTGCGGAGCGTGGTCCTCAAGCCGGGGAGTGGCCCCCAGCCTAAGAAGGGGGATATCGTCCGGGTGCTCTACACGGGCATGCTGCTCAATGGCACGGTCTTCGATCAGGCAAAGGACCCCGCCAAGCCGTTCACGGTTCGCATCGGCCGTGGCCACGTGATCGAAGGGTGGGAAGAGGGGCTGCAGATGCTGTCCGTCGGCGAGCGCCGCCTCCTCATCGTTCCCCATGAATTGGCCTACGGGACGCGGGGCAGCCCGCCAAAGATTCCCCGCCGGGCCACGCTTCTCTTCGAGGTGGAGCTGTTGGCGCTCGAGCCGGCCCAACCGGTCGGTGCACCCGCGACTCCTGCGGCGAAGCCGTAATCAGGGAGCCGCCGGCTCAGCCGTCGGCGAGGGGCGTGGGCGCTGCGAAATCAGCGCATCGGCGCTGTACAGCGCCAGTCCAGCCCAAATCAGGGCGAAGGCCGCCGCCCGCTCGGTCGTGAAGGGTTCGCGAAACCAGAGCCATCCGATCAGGAACTGACAGGTCGGAGCGAGGTATTGCAGAAGCCCGAGGGTCACCATGCGCAAGCGGCGCGCCGCGACTCCAAAGAGCAGCAGTGGAATCGCCGTGACGACGCCGGTGCTGAGCACCAGCAGGGTCGTCGGGAGATCGCTGTGCCCGAGAGCGCCTTCGTCATGCGTCGCTTTCCACAGGAGCAACCCGGCCGCGACCGGAGCCAGCAGGGAGGTTTCTACCGTGAGGCCCAACATCGGGCCCAGCGGTGACTTCTTCCGCAGCAATCCGTAGAATCCAAAGCTGGCGGCGAGTCCGAGCGCGATCCAGGGAAAGTGCCCCAGTCGCCAGATCAGCAAACCGACTCCCGCCGCCGCTACGGTCACCGCCGCCCGCTGGAGCGGACGGAGGGATTCGCCGAGGACCACCCGCCCGAGAACGACGTTGAGGATCGGGACCAGAAAGTAGCCGAGGCTGCACTCGATGACCTGACCGGCCTGAACGCCCCAGACATAGATCAGCCAATTCATGGTGAGCAGGGACGCGCTCACGAGGTTGATCCCCCAATCCCGTGGGGATCTCAGCGCGGCCCGGAAGGCCGTCCACTCTCCGCAGGCGATGAGGATCGGGAGCAGGAAAGCGAGGGACCAGACGTGCCGGTGGGCGATCAACTCGACCGCGTCGACCGATCCCAGCAGGCGCCAGAACAAGGGTACGATACCCCAGAGGAGGTAGCATCCGGCCGCTGCGAGGACCCCCTGGGCGGGCAGGGAGAACGCGGAGGAGGGCGTTCGGTTCGGCGGGAGTGAGGACAAGCGGCGATCCTCCTTGGCATCAGACGGAAGGTCAAACCGTCGCTCCCGGCTGCGACGGGCCGTCGCGTCTCGACGGCCGCCTCAGCGTCGGGGTGCCGCTGGCCCGAGGCCGAACTTCTCCGCGAACTCCCGGGTCGCGATTTCTCTGGCCCGGCGGGGTTCCACGGCTTCCGGACCGGCCTGCAACTCACCCATCCGGCGGGCAATCCAGCGCAGACGGAATTCGTTTTCCGTTTCGGCGGCGATTGCCGGGCTCGGCTTGGGCTTCTTGTTGCTGGAACAGGCGGGTCCAAGCAGGAGCAGTGGCAAGAGGGCCAGAAGGAGCGCGGCGGGGGTACGCTTCATGGTAAAAAACGTCTCCAAAGTGTTGAGACGAGAAATTCGATCTTTTGAGTTTCGATTTTTTCCGGTTTAGCTCAAGCTCCCTTCTGCATGTCCGAGGAGACTCCTCCCCAGCTCGCCCCCGTCTCCAACGAGGCACCCCGGGAGGCTCCCCCTGTGCCACCCCCTGCCGCTCCGGCGGTTGAGAGGGTGAAGCCGCGACTGGGGCTCGCCTTGCGCACCCCCGTCGGCGCACCTCCGCCAGGAGCCCCCGTGGCCCCGGCCGCAGCACCTCGACCCGCCTCGGAATCCGCTCCCGCCGCGCCCCCCCCGCCCGCGGAGCCTGTCGCCGCCACTCCCCCGAACGCGGGGTTACCGCCCGCCGCCGCGCCCTCGGCGGAAGCAAACGCCGCCGGCGGCGTGGTGATCCCGCTTTTCCGCGAGGGCTCCGATTCTCGCAAGACGACGCTTACGTTCATCATTTTCGCGGCCGTAGTGGTGTTTGGTGGCGGCATTTCCGTCATCTGGCTCCTCACCCGGCCCTCGCCCGAGGAGGTTACGGCGAATGCGTCATCCGCCGCTTCCCCCGTCTCCCCCGAGGTGGATGCCCCGGTCGCGACGCCGGCGGTCGACAATGCGCCCGCCGCTTCCAGCTCGGCTGCCGCCCCCGCCCCGTCACCGACGGGCAGCGGGCCGGTCCATGATCTGCTCGCGCTCGGTCCGCCTCCCAGTGCCCACGAGGCGGAGGGAGATTTGGCGTCGCCGCGGACGTTCCGCGTGATCCCCGAGGGGAGCGCTCATCCGGACATGATCCGTTTTGTCGAGGAAGCCAAGGTCTCGGGAGTTTCGGCCGGAAACCCGCCGCGAGCCTTGATCAATGGGCGCCTGGTTCGCGGCGGCGCGTTGGTTGAACCCAAGTTGGGGATCGTGTTTCTCGGGCTCGATACCGGCCGTCGCACGCTGATCTTTCGCAGCGCGACCGGCGACGTGGTGCGGCTGGAGTACTGAGGCACTCCGCCGGCGCGCGATCGCGCTCAGGGCGTCGCTTTCGGCGTGAGCACGGCCTCCCGGATTCCGCGGAGGACTTCCGGGTCGGTCGCGACGCCGAGGAGACCGTTGACCACAAACTGGATTCCGATGCACAGGAGGAGGAAGCCCATGATCTTGGTCAGGGCGCTCATGCCGTTGATGCCGATCACCAGCACGATGCGGCTCGAGATGCGCAGCACGAGGTAGCTGATGAACGCCACCACGATGATGCCGAGGATGATCGCCGCGTAGTCCACGGGCGTCTCCGCCAGTGAGGTGAAGCCAATCGTCACGGCGATCGAACCGGGTCCGCTGAGCATCGGCATCGCCAGCGGCGTGAAGGAGATGTCCCGCTTCGCCCGCGCCGCGTCGCGCTCACGTTCCTCCTGCGCCGGGGTGCGCGACGAGAGCATGCTCAGGCCGATGCCGGAGACGAGCAGCCCGCCGGCGATCCGCAGGCCCGGGATCGAGATCCCGAAGAAATTCATGATGAAGGTCCCGCCGATCAGTGAGAGCACCAAGATCGCCACCATGTAGAGGCAGCCGCGCCGCGCCTGCCGCTCACGCTGTACCTCCGTGTCGCCTTCCGTGATCGCGAGGAAAACCGGGGTCGAGGCGAACGGGTTGATGATCGGCAGCAGTGCAATCACCGTGCCGAGAATCAGCTCCCAAAAGTGTGAAACAGGTTGCATCGGAAAAAGAGAGGGAAGCGCTGGAGCGTGGGCTGCGGTCTACCAGACTTCCACGGGCCCTTTGGGCACCGGGATCGACTGCCGGGCGTGCACGCCGGAGTCGTCCCCGTCGTGGTCCATGAACGATGACGCCATCGGTCCGGGCTGATACTTCGGCAGCAACTCCCCGTGCTCGTCGCAGAACGGCGCGCGCCAGAGGCGATATTCCTCCAGCGCCGCTTCAAAGTCCGCCCGCGAGGAAATGGTCGTGACCCGACGCTTGAAGACTTTCGCGGGTCCGAAGCGCTTCGCGTACCACGGAGCCACGCGGCGGAATAGGCGCGGTCCTTGCTCGTCACCGTAAAATTCGCAGTAGCGGTCGAAGTGCGTGCGCAGCACGCGCACGCGTTCCGCGAAGGTCGGCTCGGGGAGGAGTTCTCCGGTGCGCAGGTAATGATCCGTCCGCCGGAAGATCCACGGGTCGTAGAAGGCACCGCGACCCACGCTGACGCCCGTGCATCCGGTCTCGGCCAGCATGTGCTTCGCCGCTTCCGGATGAGTCACGTCTCCATTGCCAATCACGGGAATGCGGTGCACCGCCTCAACCACCGCGCGGATGCCCGCGAGGTTCACCGTGCCCGAGAATCCTTGCGCGCGCGTGCGACCGTGCACGAACACCGCTGCCACGCCGGTGTCCTCCAGGACGCGCGCCAGCTCCGGCGCCGTCAGGTTGTCCTCGTCCCACCCGAGCCGCATCTTCGCCGTGACCGGGATCTTCACCGCCTCCACCATGCCGCGGACCAGCGCCGCCGTCTTGCGCAACTCGGTCATCATCGCCGAGCCGCCTCCGATCTGGACGACTTTCTTCACGGGGCAGCCCATGTTGATGTCGACCGACTGGGCCCCCAGCGACTCGCACAGGGCCGCGGCGTCGCGCATTTCCTCGGGCACTGCGCCAAAGAGTTGGATCGCCAGTGGTTGGTCACCCGGCGCGGTGGCGACGAGTTGCAGTGCGACGCGGTTGCGTTCGAGGAGCGAGCGGGCGTTGACCAGATCCGTCGTCGCCCAGCCGAGCCCGCCCAGCGAGCGCACGGTGAGGCGCATGGGCAGGTTCGTGTAGCCTGCCAACGGGGACAGGAACAGGTTGGAGGAGAGCGTGTACGGCCCGAGGCGCATCGACCGGGAAGAGTGTGGGGTGCGCCGGAGGAAGGTCAAATGACACCGCCCCGACCGTGCGTGGTGCCGAGCGGGTCACTTGCGGGCCGCGGTCACGCCTTCGTGCAGGCGCCGCAGGCCTTCGCGCAGGGTGCTCTCCGGGCAGCCGAAGTTAAGGCGCACGTGCGATCCCGGTGCCGCGCCGAAGAACCGCCCTTCGCTCAGGCCGACTCCGTGATTCTCAAAATGGGCGATGGGATCCTGCAATCCAAGATCCGACACGTTGATCCACGCGAGGTACGTGGCCTCGATCGGAGCCTCGATTCGCGCGCCCGGCATGGTGTCGGCAATCGCGTGAAGCACCAGGTCGCGGTTGCGCCGCAGGCGTTCGAGTAGCGCCTGCCGCCAGGGTTCACAGTGCCGGAAGGCGGCTTCGCAGGCGGTGAAGCCGAGGACGTTCACTTCGGCGACGATGCCGTGGGTGGCCTGGACGAAGCGGCGCCGCAGGTCCGGGTTGGGAATGATCGCCAGCGCGGTGCCCAGGCCCGGGATGTTGTAGGTCTTGCTCGGGGCGATCAGCGTGATCGTCTGCTGCGCAATCGCGTCGCCGAGGGTCGCGGTCGGAATGTGCTGCAGGCCCGGGTCGAGGATGAGGTCGCAGTGGATCTCATCCGAGCAGAGCACCAGGCGGTGGCGGATGCAGAATTCCGCGAGCTTCTGCAACTCATCCCGGCGGAAGACGCGGGCGACCGGGTTGTGCGGGTTGCAGAGAAAGAAGGCCCGGGTGCGCGGAGTCACCGCGCGTTCCAACGCGTCCCAATCGATCTCCCAGCTCCGCGTTGCGGTGGCGTATGCGAGCGGCACCGTCACGGGTACGCGGCCGGCGGTGCGGGGCGCGCCCATGAACGGTGGGTAGACCGGCGTCAGGCACAGGATCTCCTCGCCCGGACCCGCCGTGGCGGCCGCCGTCACGTTCAGCCCGACCACCAGTCCTGGCAGCCAGACGATCCACTCCGGCTCGATGGTCCAACCGTGCAGGCGGGAGAGCGTCTCCACCACCGCCGCCACTTGCGAGGGCACCGGCCGAGCATAGCCGAACACCCCATCGGCCACGCGTCGCTGGAGGGCCTCGATGACCGCGGGCGGGGCCCGAAAATCCATGTCCGCCACCCACATGGGCAGCACGTCACGACCGGCGTACTTCTGCCACTTCTGGGAGTCAGTTCCCCGGCGCTCGGGCGGTTGATCAAAGTCAAAGTTCATGACGGCAGGCCCGGTTCAACCATGCTTTGCGCCGGGCGAACAGGGATTTTTCGGGCGGAGCCGCGAATGCGCGACGGAATTACCCGGGTGAGACAGGATTCGCCGGGAAAAAACGGCGCTTCGTCGGGGTACCCAGCTCGCAGACGTTTGCCCATGAAGCGGTTGGCCAACCAACCCCGGTCGGCACTCGGGGTGCATAGAGGAGGGCAGATCATCACCTGTAATGCTTACTCGAACCAACCCTTCGTTCCCTACCATGAGACTCGTTCACTACCGCACGCCCTCCTCCCGCAGTCTGGCCACCGATGGCTTTTTTGCCCGCTCCCCGTGGGCGGGTTGGGATGGAGAAATCGATCGCTTGTTCGCCACGGCCTTCGCTGGGCCGTCCGTGTTCTCCACGGCCGGTGCACCGCCCGTGGATCTCTACCAGGATGGCAACGCCACCTACGTCCGCGTTGAACTGCCCGGCGTCGCCCGCGAGGCGATCCAGGTCGAAGTGGTCGATGGGCAGCTCAATCTGCGGGCCGAGCGCGTCCGTGGCGAGGGCGAGGCCCGTGAGACCGTGGCCTTCAGTCGGTCGATCACCTTGTCCGACGAGATCGATGAGACCGCCATCCGGGCCCAGCTCGAGCACGGCGTCCTCACGCTGACCCTGCCGCGAAAGGCCGCGGCCACGCCGCGTAAGGTCACCGTGCCCATCAACTGAGCCGCTTCTTTGTCCCGTTCCTTCCACCTTCCACGTCACTTCTCTCCCTTATCTACCATGAGCTTGTTCCAGCATCTTGTTCCCGCCTTCGGCCGTTCCGCCGAGCCGGCTTCCCGTAACGCAGCGTCCACGTCAACCTCCGCGGCGCCCGCGACCGCCGGGCTCGCGCCGACGCTTCGTCCGGTCTATTCGATTCGCGAGACTCCCGCCTCGTTCGACGTCACGGTCGATCTCCCGGGAGTCGCCAAGGACGGCCTTGAGATCACATCCGAGGAGGGTCTGCTCTCCATCGTGGGTCGTCGCGTCTGGCGTCAGCCGACAGGATGGACCCGATTGCACCGCGAGAGCGTGGATGCGGATTACGCGCTCACGCTGCGGCATGACGACGCCGTCGACGCGGATCGCATCCAGGCCGAGCTGCGCGAGGGCGTGCTCCGGCTCACGCTCCCCAAGGGCGAGGCGCTGAAGCCGCGTCGCATCCCGGTGGGCGGAGCGTAACCCACCTTTCAGACTCGCAGGCCTGGGTGGGCCTGCTGGTGAGAACCCAAGGGGGTGGGGCGGGCTGTCGTGTGGGCGGCCCGCCCTTTCTCTTGCCTCGACCCTCCGGCGGATCAGCTGCCGGGTTAGACTCCGCTTTCGCGTGGCTTGAAGAGCACGCTGGCGAGAACGGAAAGGGCCAGCACGGATCCGATCACGGCGAGTGACACGGTGGTCGTCACGTGGAGATCGAAGTAGCCGATCAGCATCTTGACCCCGATGAAGACGAGAATGAAGGCGAGTCCGAGCTTCAGGAAGCGGAACAGCTGCATGATGCCGTTCAGCGCAAAGTAGAGCGAGCGCAGGCCGAGGATCGCGAAGATGTTGGAGGTCAGGGCGACGAAGCCATCTTGGGTGATTGCGAGCACGGCGGGCAGTGAATCGAGGGCGAAGACGAGGTCGGTCGTCTCGACCACGATCAGCACGACGAACAGCGGGGTCGCCATCCGCCGGCCATCGATGCGGGTGAAGAACCGCCCGCCATCCATCGTGGGGCTGACCGGGAAGAACCGGCGGAAGAGGCGCACGGCGAGGTTCTTGTCGGGGTGCACATCGTCCCCGCCCTCTTTCGCGAGGGCCATCTTGACGCCGGTGTAGATGAGGAACGCGCCGAAGACGTAGAGAATCCAATGGAAGCGGGCCAGGACGCTGACGCCGACCAGGATGAAGACCGCGCGCATGGCGACGGCACCGATGATTCCCCAGAACAGCACGCGGTGCTGCCATTCGGGCGGGACCCGGAAGTAGGCAAACACCAGGATGAAGACGAAGACGTTGTCGACGCTGAGGCAGAGCTCGATCAGGTAGCCCGCGAGGAATTGTTGGGCGTGTTCCGAGCCGCGCCATGGCACGAGCAGGGCGCAGAAGCCTAGGGCGAGCGACGCCCAGACCCCGCACCAGATCAGGGCTTCCCGCGTGCTCACGGTCTTGGATCCGCGGTGGAACACACCCAGGTCCAAGGCGAGCATGGCGGCGATGAACGCGAAGAACGTCACCCACGCCCACAGGGGCAGGGGGGGGAGTGGGGTGAGCGTGGCCAGCAGGGTCAGCATGAGTGCGGACCTTGGCAGACGGAGCGCCGGAGGAGCAAGCGGCGAGTGCGGTCCGGAGCGGGTGTGGGGCGGCCTCGGGCTGGCCGCGCGCGGCGGTTGACTCCGCGGCCCTGCTGGGAATCAGCTTCAGTCGGCGGGGCCGATCTCCGCCGTTTTTTCCTGCCATGATTCCGCCCGCCTTTCACTGCCTCCCTCGCCTTCTGAGCCTGTTGGTCGTTGGATCGGTTCTGCTGTCCAGCGCCTATGCGGATGCGCCGGTCGCCGTGCCGACGCCCACTCCCGCGAATGCCCCGGCCCTGACTCCGCCGCCGGCCACGGATATCTTGGAACAAGCCGTGGATTCGCTGCTGCGTGCTTCCGGTGTTCCAGAGAGTGGCAACACGGCCATGCACTTCGCCATCGCGGCCGTGCTGCTCTTCGCCGCCGTGGTGCTGCGTCGTCTGGCCACGCGGCTCTTGTTCGGCGTGTTTCGCCGGCTTGCGGCTCAGACCAAGACGACGTTCGACGACAAGCTGTTCCCGGCGCTGGAATCTCCGGTCAACGCGCTCTTCGCGCTCATCGGCACCTTTGCGGCCCTGAAGGTCCTGAAGCTTTCGCCGGGATGGGACGAGGCGATCCGTTACTCTGCTGGACTGGCATTTTCTCTGGTGCTGCTCTGGCTGATCCTGCGCACGCTGAACACGGCCCTGCAGCATGCCCAGAGCATCGCGGAGGAACGCGCCTTGGGTGTCGCGGCCTTCATGCCGTGGATCCGCAAGAGCCTCGTCGCCGTGGCGGCAGTCTTCGGTGCCCTGGTCGTGGCGCAGTCACAGGGCGCGGATGTCCAGGCGGTACTGGCCGGACTGGGGATCGGCGGTTTAGCGTTCGCCCTCGCGGCGCAGGACACGATTGCGAACGTGTTCGGCTCCGTGGTCGTCGCCGTCGATCAGCCTTTCCGCACCGGTGAAGAGGTGCGCATCGGCGGCTTCACTGGTGTTGTCGAGGAGATCGGCCTGCGATCCACCAAGGTGCGGGGCGGAGATCGGTCGCTGATGATCATCCCGAACAAAACCGTGGCGACCGAGAACATCGTGAACCTCTCCCGCTTCGACGGTCGACGGGTGGAGCAGTTGCTGAGCCTGACCTACGCCAGCCGTCCGGCCGATTTGGAGGCGCTCGTGTCCGAGCTGCGTCAGACGATCGTGAGCGAGCCCGAGGTCGATCCCTCCGTCGTGCACGTCTATTTCCGCGACTTCACCGCGTCGTCGCTGGATATCTGGATCCTCTACCGCGTCCGGGATCCGGATCTGCGGAAGCATCTCGCCCTGCGCCAGCGGCTCAATCTGGCATTCATGCGTTTGGTGGAAGCGAGGGGTTTGACCTTCGCCTTCCCCACCCAGTCGTACGTCCTCCAGGTAGCCGATGCGAACCGAGTCGCGGCTGCTCAACCTGAGACTTCGCCGGGCCCCCGCTAAGTGGGTCGGTCCTAGCGGAGGATGCGCAGGAGCGACGCGCGTTCATCCGTCCAGAGCGGCACCGCATCCACGCGTTCGCTCGGCGCCCGCATGCGCTCGTAGAGCTCGTCCTTCTCCAGCACCTCCTTCTCGCGGGCGAGGAGCATCCAGGTGGTGCCGTAGATCCACCAGAACTCCGAGTCGTCATCGGTGATGGTGAGCACCTTGAGGTCGAGGCGGCGTGCGAGACCTTCGACCACGGGCTGGAGATCGAGGTAGCGGTTGGAGGTGTGGACCGCGATGACGCCGCCGGGCGCGAGGTGTTTCAGGTAGGTGTCCATCGCCTCGAGGGTGAGGAGGTGGACCGGGATCGCGTCGCTGCTGAAGGCGTCGAGCGCGAGAAGATCGAAGGCCTGCGGGTGCCCGTTCGCCAGTTCCCGTTCCAAGGTCAGGCGCGCATCGCCCAGGACCACCGCGACCTCGGCCGGCGTTTCCGCGAGGTAGGAAAAGTGAGTGCGGGCGATGTGCTCGACCTCCGGATTGATCTCGTAGATGCGCAGGCGATCACCGGCGCGGCCGTAGGCGGCGAGGGTCCCGGTGCCCAGGCCGACGAGCCCGACGTGCCGCTGACCTTCCGGTCGGTCCAGGTGTTTGAGGGCGAGTCCGATGCCGCTGCTCTCCCCGTAGTAGGTCGTCGGCCACAGCCCCTGCGCGGCGGAGCGGAACTGCAGGCCGTGTGTGATCCGGCCGTGGACCAGCGAGTAGTGGTGACCGCTCGGATCCTCGGCGAGGATCTCCCGGACCTGAAGGGTGCCGTAGAAATTGCGACTGAGGGCCACGGCGTCCTCATCGGCCTTGCGGACCTGGATGATGAGCAGAACGCCGAAGGCGAGGCTCAGCAGCATGACGAAGGCGCCTTGGCGTGCCCGCCAGGTGCCGCGCTCGGCGCGTCGCAGGGGCAGCAGGCAGACCAGCGCCGCGATCAGGCCGGCGGCAACGACAGGCCACTGCTCCAGGTACAGGCGCTCCGCCGTGAACTGGTACACCGCGAGGATCTCGTGCCAGCGATCTCCCCAGGAAAGATCGAGTGCGGGAACCCCCACCAGCGCGATCGCCAGTCCGATCGCAGTTCCCATGACGAGCGGCCGACTGCGGTCCTGCAGCGCAAGGATGCCGAGCAGGTAGCTCAGAAGCCAGAGGCCCATCTGCAACTCGGCGTAGCGGTCGAGCAGCGCTGGGGCGATGACGGCGACGCAGAGGCCACCGAGGGCGCCGCCGGCCGACATGAGGAGGTAGAATGAGGTCAGTCGCGCCGGCTCCGGACGCAGCCGGTACAGCTCGCCGTGGCACACCATCGCCGCGATGAACAGCGTGCCGGTGTAGCCCGCCACCTGCAGCGCCAGCGGGGCGTCGGTCTCTGCGTGCAGGAGGTACAGGACGAGGGAACAGCCGACGACGAGCAGCCCGGCGAACCACCCGCGGTGGTACCAGCGGGGATGATCGAAGCAGAGAATGAAGCTCAGAAGGTAGAGCGCGAGGGGCAGTACCCACAGGAAGGGAATGACCGCGATATCCTGACTCAGTTGGTTGGTGGTGGCACCGAGCAGCACCGACGCGATGGCGGGCAGCGCCACCCACAGGAGCGGCGTCCCGCGCGGCAGGCTCGCGCGCGGGGTGGGGGCCGGCGTCGGCTCCGAGGCCGGCGCGGGGGCGATGTCGCGGATGGCCCACGCGCAGCGAACGGCGACCAAGGCGAACGCCACCAGCCCCGCCGACCAGACGAGCGCTTGTTCGCGGCGAGTCAGGAAGGGCTCCACGACCAATGGGTAGCTCAGGAGGGCCAGCAGGGAGCCGACGTTGGATAATGAATACAGTCGGTAGGGTGAGCGATCCGGATGGCTCAGGCTGAACCAGCGCTGCATCAGCGGCCCCGTGGTCGAGAGCACTAGATAGGGCACGCCCACGGTCAGGCCCAGCACGAGCAGGATCTGCAGCACCGGCGTGCCATCCCCGGTGGGCCGGAGCGAATCCTCGGGGATGACGGGCAGGAATGCCGCCGCGAGGGCCAGCAGCGCCGCCTGCAGCCAGGCCTGCGTACGCGGACGCAGGTAGGTGGAGACGAGGTGCACGTAGCCGTAGCCGAACAGGAGCAGGACCTGAAAGAAGAGCAGGCACGTCGTCCAAACGCCCGGACTCCCGCCGAACCACGGCAGGATGTACTTGCCGATCATCGGCTGGACTTGGAAGAGCAGGAAGGCCCCGAGAAAGATGGCGAGGGCGAAGGGCGGCATAGCGCGATCCGACCAGCCCGGAGTGCCTTCGGCAAAAGCAAAACGAGGTGCCGGGAGCGGAAGTAGGTCACGGGACACGCCGCTGGGCCCCGGCCGTCGCGGGGCCGGGCGCGGCGATGCTCGCGCCGCGGCTGACCCTGCCCGCCTGCGGCGGCCGGGGAGTCGTCACGCCGGCCGCCCGCCCAGCCGGACTTGCGCTTGCGTTCGGGGTCACCGCGAGGCTTGCTCTCCCCGTGCGCCGCGGTCCGAGCCGGCGCGGCCTCTCCCCTCATGGCGGCCCCCCGCACCCGTACCTCCGACCCCGCCGCCCTGCCGCACTGGTTCCGCTGGTTCGTCGCTCTGGTCGTCCTCGTGCCGGCGGCGTTCGTCGGCTGGCGGGCGACGGATACGATGCACAACATCCCGATGTGGGATGAGTTCGAGACGGTGCTCCGGTTCCTGCTCGATTTCCGCGCGGCGGATTCCGTGACCGCATCGGTCCGCGAGTTCTTCGCCATGGCCAACGAGCACTGCGTGCTCACGAGCCGCATGATCTTCGTCCTGCTCGATGAGCTGACGGGAGGCGTGAACTTCATTTCGCTGGCGCTGGTGGGAAACAGTTTCCTGGTGGGCGCCGTCGTCGCGGTCCGTCTCGGCATCGCCGAGCGCTGGTGGCGGGCGTTCGCGCTGGCTTGGTCGGCACTGGTGTTGCTGCACCTCCAGCACCACGAAAACCTTTTTTCCTCCTACGCCTCGATCGACCACTACCAAGTCGTCTTTCACACCACCGTGTGCCTGTGGCTCCTGCAGCGTCCAGAGCGCTGGGCGCTCCCGGCGGCGGTACTGTTCGCGGGCTTCGCCGTGTTCACGCTCACGCATGGTGTGGCCGTCATGATCGTGGGTGCGGTCCTGCTCGCGTTGGCGGGCCGTCGCCGTGATGTGGTGCAGTGGTGCGTCGCGTGCGCGCTGATCTTCGGCGTCTTCTCCTTCGTCTTCACCTCCGCCACCCTCATCGCGCCGGTCACGTGGTCGCTGCCGGCAGTCGGTCGCCTGCTCTGGTACTGGCTGACCATGGTCGGTGGGGTGATGTCGCTGGGTTCGGCCTCCGTCGCCGCGTGGAGTGGCATCGGTTTGCTTGCCGTGCTGGGGCTCGTGCTTGGGCGCGGCGCGTGGCGGCGGGATCCTTTCCTCACGGGTGTGGCGCTGACCGCCATCCTTGGGATGGCTTTCATCGCCTATGGTCGTTTCACCGCGACCGGGGTTCCCGCCCTCTCCTCGCGTTACATGGTGCAGAGCGGCTTTGCCTGGATCGCGGTGGGTCTTCTGATGCTCCGGTCGCTTCCGCAGTCCGGTTGGGGTCGCGCCGGGGCGTGGCTCGTGCTGCTTGGCGCCGGGGCGATGAACGTGCTGGCGAACCAGCGCTTCGGTTACGAGGCCTGGGAGTTTTCCCAGCGGCGCGTCGATGCCGCGCACGTGATCGAGGAAACCGGCTCCATGGCTGGGCTGAAGCGCCCGATCTTCCCGAAGACCGCTCTCGGCGACCAGATCCTGGCGATCTCCGCGCGCGAGGGCCTGTATGAGCTGGACGTCGAACCCAGCCATGAGGTGGTCGCCCCGGAGCGGCTCGAGCTGTATCCGATTGTGTTCTCGATCGACAAACTGACGGTGTCGCGGGGACACGTGCATTTCCGGGGTTGGATGCTGACGAAGGAGAGGATTTCCACCGAGCTGCAGCCTTACGTGCAAGTGGTGCAGGGCGATCGCACGCGGCTGTTTCGCGGAAGGGTGGAGTGGAGACCGGACGTGGAAAAAGCGTATCCGGATCGACCCGACGCTCTGCGGAGCGGGTTTTATTTCACGGTGCCGCTCTCGCAGCTGGACTCCGGTTCCCATTCGCTTAGGGTCGTGCTCATCGGTAGCCGTCGCGTCCTCTACAACGAGACGCAACGCGCCATCGAAGTGCCGTCCGCTGTTCCGTGACCGGCCCCCGGGGTCGTGGCGGCCGCGCAGCTTGGGTTGCTGGTCCCGCTTTCTCTTTGCCCTTCATCGCCATGTTCTCACGCGTTCGTTCCGCACTGCTGCTGTTGGCTGTGATCACGTTTTGTCTCGCCCCCGCTGACGGGTGGGCCGCCGGCAGCGCTCCGCCGCCGGCGAAGGATCGTTCGCCGGGGGCGGCGGTCTCGGCCGCCCTGGCCAGCGTCACCGGCATGGCGATCTCACCGCTGTTGGGAACCGGAGTCTACGGGGCGTATCTGTGGTTCCGGGCCGACACGCCCGAGCAGCGGACGGCGCTGCCGTGGTTCGCGCAGGTCGCGTTCTGGCTGCCGGCAATGTTGATCGTGGGCGTATGCGCGGCGAAGGACTCTCTCGCGGCTGCGCTGCCGCCGGGCTTCAAGAAGCCCCTGGATGTCCTGGAGACGGTCGAGAACAAGGTCTCGGGGTTGGTCGCTGCCGGCGCAGTCCTCCCGTTCACGATGGACACCCTGTCCAAGGTCTTGGTGGCGCAGGGCCCGGGCGCGGCGCCGGTGCCGACCGGTCTGGCGACGCTGCCGCTCGCGGCGATGGACTTCTCGTGGCTGCTCACGGCGCTGACCTTGCCGTTGGCCGTGGCGGTGTTTGCCGTGGTCTGGATGGCATCACATGCCATCAACGTCCTCATCCTGCTCAGCCCCTGGGGTGCGGTGGACTCCGTACTCAAGGCGGCCCGGACCGGCCTGCTGGGCTTGGTCGTCCTGACGGCGGGACTCAATCCGTGGCTGGGGGCCTTGCTCTCAATCGCGGTGATCATCGTCTCGTGGCTGGTCGCCGGCTGGTCCTTCCGGCTCACGGTCTTCGGCACCGTGCTGTCGTGGGAGTTCCTGACCTTCCGCCGTCTGCGGTTCCGTCCGCAGGCTGGGGCCCCCAACCGCGTCTTCTCCGGTCCGCACCTCTGCGAGCAGGGCGTGCCGGTGCGGACCTACGGCCGCTGGTTGAATGAGCCGGAAAACGGAGGCTGGCGCTTTGCTTTCCGTCCGTGGCTGGTGCTTCCCGAGCGCTCGATCTTGGTCACTCCGGCGCAGCCGGCGATCGGGCGAGGCTTGTTCCTCTCGACCGTGCGCGACGGCGACGAGACGACCTTCACCCTGCCGCCGCGGTACCGCGGGCATGAGGAGGCGCTCGTCGAGCTCTTCCAGATCGAGGGCGGTATCCAGCCCGCCGGCCTGCGCCGGGCATGGAGCGTGGTGCGCGAGCTCTTCGCCGGCGCGCCGGGACGCAGCCAACCCGCCTGAGCTGGCACCGTTTCGGGCCGCGGCGTCTCCGCGGCTGAGCGGCCCCTCAGCCGTGGCCGGCGCGGAGCACGATCACGTTGTTGAGGTCGTGCTTCTGGAATTCCGCCCAGTAGGCGTCCTCGATGGTCTCGACCTGCTGCTCAATGGAGGGAGGCGGCTCGACGCCGGGGGTGCTGGCGGCGAGGTGCCGCCGGGCCTGCTCCGATGAGCAATCGCGGTCGGCGAGGCGGGCTACGAGTTCATGCCAGAACGTGTCGTTGGTGTGCTCCGACAAGATTTTCTCCACGCGCTCGTCGCGGACCACCTTTTCCGCGATCCGCAGCCTCTCGTTGGGCAGCGTCTCGACGAGGTCGCCGCAGCCCATGGGCGTCGCGAGGGCGAGCAGCTTCTGCTCCAGTTCGTCGTAGCGTGGGCTGGAGGGATTTTCCGGGCCGTGGTACGCGTGCACCACGTGCAGTCCGTAGTGGACCAGCTCGAGGAGGCGGGCGTATTCCTTCGCGGTGAAGGTGGCTTTCATGGTCCCACGCTTTCGGTCCCGCGCCCGGGGTGCAACTGCGGACTGCCGCCGGCGGTCCGGGCCACGAGGAACGGGCGCAGGTAGGGCCACACCGTTTCCGCAATGCGGCGGTGGCCCTCGACGGTGGGGTGGATGCCGTCGGGCAGATTGAGTTCCGGCACGCCGCCCACTCCTTCGAGCAGAAAGGGAATGAGTCCCGTCCCGTTCGCTGCTGCCAATTCGGGGAACAGCCGTGCGAAGCCTTCCGCATACGTCCCCATGCTCGTAGGCAGTTGCATGCCGGCGAGGATGATGCGGACCTGCGGATTGCGGGCGCGGACGCGCTCCATGATCGCCTGCAGGTTGGCGCGGGCCGTCGCCAACGGCAGCCCCCGGAGCCCGTCGTTGCCGCCCAGTTCGAGCACGAAGACATCCACCGGCTGTCGCAGCACCCAGTCGATGCGCCGGAGTCCTCCCGCCGTCGTGTCGCCGCTCAAGCCGGCATTCACCACCCGGTAGGCCAGTCCCTCGCGGTCGATCTTCGCCTGCAGGAGGCCGGGAAAGGCGTCGGCGACATGGTTCTCCAGGCCGTAGCCGGCCGTCAGGCTATCGCCGAAGAACACGATGGTGGGCCGTGGGTCCGTCCCGGCTTCGTTGGCATGGGCCAGCGGCGCAAGGCTGCCGACGGCGAAGCCGAGGCTGAGTTGGAAAAGGAGGAAAAGGCGGGTCATGGAGTTGCGGTTTGGCCGGCCCACGGATTGTTTCGCGGGTGCTTACAATGGTTCATCCCATGCTGAAAGTCGAGCGGTTGACCAAGACCTACGGTTCCCTGGGGGGGGCGCTGACGGTGCTGCGCGACGTCAGCTTCTCGCTCGCACCCGGTGCCAGCCTCGCGATCGTCGGCCCGAGCGGCAGCGGCAAGACCACGTTGCTCGGCCTGTGCGCCGGGCTCGACCGCCCATCATCGGGCCGGGTGGAACTGGCGGGCGAGGAGATCGGCGCGATGACCGAGGATGACCGGGCGCGGGTGCGCAACGACCACGTGGGCTTTGTCTTCCAGAACTTTCAGCTGATCCCGACGCTCACGGCGCTGGAGAATGTCCTCGTACCGCTGGAGCTGCGGGCCGCGCGCGGCGGTGGGGCGTCGGCCTTGCGCGGTGCCGAGGAGTCCGCGGTCGCGCTGCTGGAGCGCGTGGGTCTGGGAGCGCGGCGTGGACACTATCCGGTGCAGCTTTCCGGTGGCGAGCAGCAGCGGGTGGCGCTGGCGCGCGCGTTCATCAATTCACCGAAGATCCTCTTTTGTGACGAACCCACTGGCAATCTCGACGGAGAGACGGCGGCGGCGATGACCGAGCTGATCTTTGAGGTCAATCGGGAGCGGGGAGCGACGTTGGTGCTCGTGACGCATGATCTTGAGCTCGCCCGGCGCTGTCGCCGGATCATCCGCCTGCGCGGCGGCGTGGTGGTTTCGGACGAAGGTGAAGGTGCGGTTGGGACGACGGGAGGCACGGGCGCGTGAGCTTTGTACTGCGGATGGCGTGGCGGGACTCGCGGGCCTCGCGGCGGCGGCTCGCCCTGTTCTCGCTTTCCATCGTCCTGGGCGTTGCCGCCCTGGTGGCGATCGGTTCGTTCGGCGCGAACTTGCGCCGGGCGATCGATGGGCAGGCGAAGACGTTGCTCGGAGCGGATCTGGCGGTGCAGTCGCGCTCCGCGCTCTCTCCGGAGGCGCAGGCTTTCTTGGGCGGGCTGGGCGGTGAGCGCGCCGAGGAGGTCGTGTTTGCGTCCATGGTGGTCTTCCCGTCGGCCGGTGGCCAGACCCGGCTGGTGACGCTGCGTGCGCTTGAAGGGGGTTACCCGTTTTACGGCGAGTTCCTGACGGAGCCCCTCGATGCGGCCGGGCGGCTGGCCCGGGGCGAGGCGGTCGCGGTGATCGAAGAGACCCTGCTCAGTCAGTTCGGCGTGAAGGTGGGCGACCCGATTCGGCTGGGGCAGAGCACCTTCACCATCGTGGGAGCGCTCCGGTCGATTCCCGGAGAGTCGGCCGCCGTCGCGCTGCTTTCACCGCGGGTCTTCATTGCGCGCTCCCGTCTCGCGGACACGGGGCTGATCGGACCAGGGAGCATGGTCCGGTACCGCACGTACTTCCGCTTTGCTCCGGAGGTCGACGTGGAGGCCTTGGTGGGTGAATTGCGCGGGCGTTTCCGGGAGTTGCGGCTGGGCTTCGACACCGTGGAAGAGCGGCGGCGCGAGCTCGGCAACGGCGTACGCAACGTCGATGCCTTCCTGAGCCTCGTCGGTTTTGTCGCGTTGTTCCTCGGTGCGATCGGCGTCGCGAGTTCGATCCATGTGTACGTGCGGCAGAAACTGGCGACGGTCGCGGTCCTGCGGTGCCTCGGAGCGAGCGCGTGGCGGAGCTTTGCGGTGTACCTGGTGCAGGGAGTGGGGCTCGGCCTTTTCGGTGCGGGCGTGGGCGCGGCGTTGGGCGTGGGCGTGCAGCTTGCGCTTCCGGGGCTGGTCGGGCGGTTACTGCCTTTCGAGGTCGAGTTCGCGGTCGACTGGCCGGCCGTCGGTCGGGGGATTGGGCTGGGTCTCGGCATTTGCTTTCTCTTCACGCTCCTGCCGCTGCTGGCGGTCCGGCGGGTGTCGCCGCTGCGCGCGATCCGGTCCTCGTTCGCGGATGATCCCGATCGACCGGATCCGTTGCGCTGGCTGGTTTACGTTCTGATCGTGGCGGCCGTCGCGGGATTCGCGTGGCTGCAGACCCCGCGTTGGGTTGTCGCCGTGGGGTTCGTCGTCGCCCTTCTCGTCGGCTTCGGCGTGCTCGCCGGCCTCGCGCGTGTCGTGGCGTGGCTTGCACGTCGGGTCGTGCCGCGCGGCGCCCCCTACGTCATCCGGCAGGGTGTCGCCAATCTGCACCGCCCCAACAACCGCACGGTGCTGCTGCTGCTGGCGCTGGGGCTGGGGACGTTCCTCATCGTAACGCTGGCGCTGACCCGCGCCACGCTGCTCGCGCAGATCGAGGGCTCGGGTGGAGGAGATCGCCCTAACCTCGTGTTCTTCGATGTGCAGGACGACCAGATCGGGCCGCTTGAGGAAACGCTGGCGGCCGCGGGTGTACCGTTGCTGGCGCGTGCCCCCATCGTGACCATGCGACTGAGCCGGCTGAAGGGCCAGACCGTCGAGGAATTGCTGCGGGAGGGAGAGTCGACGCTGCCTTCGTGGACGCTGCGGCGTGAGTATCGGTCGAGTTACCGGCCCGCGCTGGCGGATACGGAACGACTGATCGAGGGCGAGTGGATCCCGCGGGTCGCTCCGGACACTGCGGTGGTTCCGGTATCGCTGGAGCGCGGGATCGCGCGGGACCTCCAGCTGAAGCTGGGTGACACGCTGGAGTTCAACGTCCAGGGCGTGCCCGTGGAGGCGCGGGTGGCCAGCTTGCGCGAGGTGGAATGGCGGCGTCTCGAGCCGAACTTCTTCATCGTGTTTCCCGAGGGCGTGCTCGAAAACGCGCCGAAGTTCTTCGTCGCGGCTACGCGGGCGGCCGATCCGGCGCAGTCGGCCCGGCTGCAGCAAGCGGTCGTGGCCCGTCTGCCCAATGTCTCGGCCATCGATTTGACGCTCGTGCTGCAGACCCTCGATGGGATCGTTTCCAAGATCCAGTGGGTGGTGCAGTTCATGGCGCTCTTCACCGTCGCCACCGGCATCATCGTCCTCGCGGGCGCGGTGCTGAGCGGGCGCTATCAGCGGCTGCGCGAGACCGTCCTGCTCCGCACTCTCGGGGCGAGCCGAAACCAGCTGGTACAGATCCAGCTCGTCGAGTACGCCATCCTCGGCGCACTCGCCGCCGCGGTCGGATGTGGATTGGCGATCGTCGGTGGACAGCTTCTCGCGCGGTTCGTGTTCGAGGCTCCGCCGGTCGTGCCACCCGCCACGGTGGTGGGCGCGTTCGGCGCGGTGATCACGCTGACGCTGCTGACCGGCCTGCTGGCGAATCGCGGCGTGACGTCGCATCCGCCGCTCGAGGTTCTTCGCCAGGAAACCTGAGGTCCGCAACGTGCGTCCCGCGTCAGCCGCGGCACCCGTCCGTCTCGGTCTGGGCTGGCGTTCGCGGCGGAGTCTGTCCCCATAAAGGCATGAGCATCCGTCGGGTGGTTTCCTTCCATTACACGCTGCGCGATCCCGAGGGTCGCGTGATTGACAGCTCCGCAGGTGGCGCGCCGATCGTCTACCTGGAGGGTGCCGGCCAGATCATTGATGGGCTGGACCAGCGTCTGCGTGCGGCGGCGGCGGGCACCAAGACGCGCGTGGAGGTGCCAGCGGCGGAGGCCTACGGCGAACACGATCCCCGCCAGGTGCAGGACGTGCTCCGCGAGTTGCTGCCCGTCGCGGGCGATCTCAAGGAGGGCGACCGCTTCCAAGTGGGCGATGACGCGGCGGCTCCGATCGTCACCGTCGTCGCGGTCAAGGGTGACACCGTGACCCTCGACGGCAACCACCCGCTGGCCGGGGTGGCGTTGACCTTCGAGGTCGAAGTCGTGTCCGCCCGCGTGGCCACCCCCGAGGAATTGGCGCATGGCCACGCGCATGGTCCGGATGGCCGCTGCGGCTGACGCCGGTGCGGGAGGCCGCCATGCGCCACGCGGAGATCCGGATCGTGGGCCAAGGCTTGGCGGGCACCTTGCTCGCGTGGGCCTGCGAGTCGGCCGGGATCCGGTTTCAGATCATCGATCCGGGTCATGACTCGGCGGCCTCGCGCGTCGGCGCGGGCATCATCAACCCGATCACGGGCCAGCGGCTCGTGAAGAGCTGGCGGGTCGATGAGCTGCTGGGACCAGCCGAGGCGATGTACCGCGCGGTGCAGCACGAGCTCGGCGTACCGGTCATTCGCCGGATGCGGGTCCTGCGGGTGCTGCGCACGGCGCGCGAGCGGGAGATTTTCGCCGCCAAGCGGGAGTCGGGTGAACTAGCCCCCTACGTGCAGTCCCTGCCGGGCCGGGACGATGCGTTTGTCGTCGCGCCCGCCTTCCATGTCGACCTCCCCCGCTTGATCCACGCGTCGCGTGAACGCTGGCGGCAGCGCGGGATGTTGATCGAGCGTGTGGCGACGGCGGCGGAGTTGGCGGGGGACGACATTCCGGTGGTGGCCTGTCTCGGAGCGGCAGAAGTGTCGCTGGGTCGCGTCGGGTTGGAGCGAGTGAAGGGCGAGTTGCTGCATCTGGAGCCGTTGGCGGGATCGTTGGCGGAGGTGCCCGCGGCTGAGCGCGATGAGATCCGCAACGATGGCCATTGGCTGCTGCCGTTGCCGGATGGCGCGTGGGCGGTGGGTGCGACCTACGATCGCACCGCGACTGGGCTGGAGCCCTCTCTGGCGGCCGGGGAACTGCTGCGGGAGAGCGCGCGTCGCCTGTCGCAAGGCGGCGAGCCGCGCGTCCGGGCGGCATTGGCGGGTTGGCGAACGAGTGCGCGGGATTTGCGGCCGGTTGCCGGCTGGTTGCCGGGGCAGGCGCGGGCGGGCGTGTGCAACGGCCTTGGCTCCAAGGGAGCCCTGCTCGGCCCGTGGCTGGCACAGCAGTGGGTGGGGCACCTGCGCGAAGCTCGGCCTTTCGATCCGGCCGTCGCCACGGGGCGTCCGAGCCCTCAGTTGTAGAGCCAGAAACGTTTCTTCGACGCGACGTAGGCGCGATTCTCGGCCTGCCAGCGGACGAGCCAACGCTCCACGTCGACGCGTGCACCCTTGGCCACCAAGTCGGCGAAGAAATCGCTGTCACCCATGTGGCGGAGGAAACCCTGCTGGATGCCCTTCGAGGCGGCGGCGTAGGGATTGCCTCCCTCCAACTTGCAGCCGAGGCGCATGAGATGGAAGCTGAGTTCGGTGGGGCGCCAGTCGTCCCAGTCTGTCACCTCGACATACAGTCCGGTGGCGGGCTTGCCGCTGCGGTTCGGCGAACTCACGCGCCGGAATGCGATGCCCGGAATCGCGAGGGCCTTGAGCTCCTTCTCGACCACGTCGCTGGTGATGCGCAGGTGCAGGATGCCGCGGAAGGGATAGCGCTGACCGACCCCGTGACGGAAGCCTCCGATGTACGTGCCGAGCCCAGTCATCGCGTAGCCCACGGCGGCGGAGAAATCCGGGATCATCGGCGACGTCGGCACCCAGCGCAGGCCGGTCTCGGGCCAGCGCATCGAGCGGCGCCAGCCCCGCATCGGGACGATGGTCAAGCGGCCGCGTTCCTGCTTTTCGCGTGGGATCGCGAGGAAGCCGGGCGTCCGGGCGCTGAACTGCGCGAGTTCGCCGATCGTCAAGCCGTGGACGTAAGGCACGCGAAAGGCCCCGACGTAGCTCATCCACTCGGGATCCAGCATCGGGCCGTCGACCTTCAGGCCACCGAGCGGGTTCGGGCGATCGAGCACCACGACTTCCACGCCTTCCTCGAAGCACGCCTCCATGGCGTAGCGCATGCAGCTCACGTAGGTGTAGCTGCGGGAGCCGACGTCCTGCAGGTCGATGACGAGGGCATCGAGTCCCTTCAGCATCGCCTTGGTGGGCTTGCGGTACTTCCCGTACAACGAATACACCGGCAGCCCCGTGCGTTTGTCCACGCGGTCGGCGATCTTGATCTCCGCCGCTTCGTCGCCGTAGATGCCGTGCTCGGGACCGAAGAGTGCGACGAGGCGCACCTTCGGAGAGCGGCGCAGGACGTCGATGGTGCTGACGCCGAAACGATTCACGCCGGCGGGGTGCGTGAGGAGCCCGACGCGTTTGCCCGCGAGCGTGGCAAAGCCCTGGGCTTCGAGCACGTCGATCCCGAGCATGATGCGCGGGTTGGCCGCGGGTGGCGCGGGGGCGCGCATGGGCGCTGGAGCGCTGGTCGAGGGTCTCGCCGTCGGCTGCGGCTTGGTCGCGGCCGGCCGCGGTGCGGTCGGCGGCGCCTTCGGCGATGAAGCACAGCCTCCGGCAAAGAGCGCGGCGCTCAGCCAGAGAGCCGCCCAGGCCCATCGCAAAAGGGGATCGGTCGTGCGCGCGCGTGCCGACATCGGTGCGGAGAGTGTGAGTCGCCGCGGAGTCAGGTCCAGCGGGAAACGTCCCGATGGCCGTCGGTCCGTCGGGCGCCCGCTCAGGCGTCCCCGATCCGCTGGAACCGCGGGCGGGCGGTTCCCGCGATGGTCACGGTTTCCAGAAACATGGGTTGGGGCCTGATCCAGAGCGCGGCCGTGTCGCCGTAGAGGGCCTGGTAGAGCACGAGGGGCTCGAGGGTTTCGCTGTGCCGGGCGATGCCGAGTACGCGGTACTCGTTCCCCTTGTAATGGCGGTAGCGACCGGGGCGGGGTTCAAGCGGCAGGGGCGGGAGGGGATCGTCCATGGCACGCCCAGCCCGCTCTGCCTTCCGGGCGGGCGCAAGTCTCGAATCGGGCGCGCCGCGGGACGGGCCGATGGACCTCGGCTCCCGGGTGCCCGGGAGCCCGGAGGGGCGTGGCTAGAACGGGCGACCGTCCGCGCGGGTGCCGCACAGCGCCACTTCGAGTCCGAGTTCGGCCGCGAGCGCGGCCTTGGTGTACAGGGCGAGGTCGGCTTCGCGGGCGCTGTTCGCGTACGCCACGTGGATGTGGTTCGCCTTGTGCCGCGCCATCATCTGGTCGCGCGACACCCCGTACGTGACGGCATGCATGATCGGCCACTGCTCCGTCGTCTCGCGCCAGCGTCGCTCGGTCTCCTCCGGTGGCAGGCTGATCACCTTGGCGCGGCCGAGGTCCATCTTGAGACGACCCTTCTCGACGAACACCCGGCTCCAGACGATTTCGCCGGGGCGGGCGATGCCCCGGAGCGTGCCCCCGCCGAGTCGGAAGTACATCGGGGGCTGGCGCAGCGATTCCGAGCCAGCCCAGCCGCCCAAGTGATGATCCGCCGGGGCGCTGCCCGAGATCAGGAATACCCACACGTACTCCGACGTCGTGCCGCTGCGATCAAGGTCACCCCAGCGGAGGTCGTGCAGGGTGTTCGCCGTCGGCTGGCCAAGCGCGCGGTGCACCCGCGCGGTGAAGAGGCCGTCGACGCCGGCGCACTCGTCGACTTCGTTGAAGTGCACGATCGCCTCACCCTCCCGGATGATGCTGCCGTCAGCGCGTCGAACCGGCGGTCGGTCGGTGGAATTCAGGGTGCCCTCCACGAGGTCGCTCGCCGGGAGGAGGTCCTTCAGCCCTTGCTGATATTGGATCCCGATCGTCTCGGCCCCGAACTCGTCCGCCAGCCGCACCGCCGCAAGGTAGGTGCGGCACTGCCAGAGCACCTGCGACTCCGTGAGTTCCGTTGCCTCGTCCTTGCCGAAGTGGAAGCGGAGCCCCTTTGCCCGGTACCAGTCGAAGACTTCACGGGCCTCGGCCTCGGTTACTTGGGTGGCAGCATAGTAAAGGGCCGACTGCGATAGCCGCTCCTTGAAGATGCCGAGGGGGAAGAGCAGCTCGTCGGGGATGATCGCGTTGTACATGCCCATGCACCCCTCATCGAAGACGCCCATGATCGACTTGCGCGTCCGCAGATCGTCCGCGAGGCGCCGCGCCACCGCGCGGGCGCGGGCGGGGACGGTGGCGCGGGCCAGCGGGCGCACGTGCGCCGTGCGGTGCCGCACGCGCCCGGTGCGCAGCCACGACTCCAGACCCTCGCGGAAGAACGCATCCTCGAAGGTCTCGCTCCAGAGCGTCGAGTAGGTCACGCCGGCCTTGGTGAGGGAGCCGTTGAGGTTGAGCATGCCAACGAGGCCCGGCCAGGTGCCCGACCAGTTGGCGACGGTGAGGATCGGCCCGCGATGCGAGAGCAGTCCGTGCAGCAAGTGGTGCGAATACTGCCACACCGACTCAGCGACGATGAGCGGGGCATCGGGATCGACGTGGCGAAATACCTCGATGCCCTGCTTCTGCGAGCCGATGAAACCGTGGCGCAGCGTCGGCTCGTACGGGTGGGCGCGGACCAGTCGGTAGCCAAGCGCGGCGACGGCGGCCGTGAGCTTGGCCTCCATCTCGGCTTGGGCGGGCCAGCACTTCTCGTTGGCGGAAGCGCGCAGGTCGCCGTTGGCGACGAGCTGGATGATCTTGCGGGAGGAACGACGGGGCGAGGGCATGGCGATCGGAGGGAAAAGCAGGGGCGGAGGTGATGAAAAGCTGGAGAATCCTACGGCAAGATTAGGTGCCGTAGCGGGCCTCAGCGAATCGACAATGCCGTCAAATCCGTGCACAAAGCTGGATAAAATGAACATGCGTGACCGCCGGGATTCGACCCTCTCCCGGGCCCTGCTTTCGCCGCAGGTGGCCGCGGCGCGGACGTTCTTCCTCGACCTTGGCACCGCCCGGCGGAGGGGGCGCTCCCTGACGTTGGCGATGGGCGGCTGGGAGCGCTGCCGTTCGGACTACGCGCTCGTGCGGCGGCGTTTCCCGTACTTTGTCATCGAGTACATCGTGGGAGGGCAGGGCATGGTCACCTTGGATGGCGTACGGCGGCCGGTCGGGCCGGGCGAGGTGTTTGCCTACGGCCCCGCGACGGCGGTGGAGCTGTGCTGCGTCGCGGAGCAGCCGCTGGAGAAGTATTTCTTCGCGCTCACGGGGCCCGGCGTGGCGGCGCGTCTGCAGCGCTGCGGCGTGGCGGTGGGGGCGCCGCGGTCGCTCGTGATCAGTCCGGAGGCGACGAGCGTGGCCGAGGAGGTGGTCCGCGCCGCGGTGCCGGGCGGGCCCATGGCGACGCGCCTCGCCGAGGCCTTGTTGGAGGTGTGGTTGCTCCGTCTTGAGGAATCCGCGACGCGGCGGCTGGGACTGGCGAGCGATCCGGTGCAGGCGGCCTTCCTGCGCGGCAAGGCCTTGATCGATGCCCGCGCCGAGACCCTGGGATCACTGGCGGAGATGGCGGCCCTCGTGAACGTCGAGCCGTCGACCCTCCGTCGTTGGTTCAGGACCCATCAGGGAACCAGCCCGTACCAGTATCTCCTGCGGCGCAAGATGAACCTTGCCGCCGAGTTCCTGCTCGCGTCGGACTGCCTTGTGAAGGAAGCCGCCGCGCGGGTCGGCTTCTCCGATGCGGACCACTTTTCCCGCGTCTTCCGTGCGGTGCACGGCGTGCCTCCGCGCCGACTCCGGGTCGGTCGCGCCGTCGAGAGAACCGCACGCGCTGTTCCGTGAGCTGCGCGAAGCGGTCGACGAAAGGCTTCGCGGTTTGTGTATCGGATAAAAAACGACAGCAAACTCAGTGCGCCGTTTCCGCTGGGTCTGGCGGGACCATCAGCCGCGGCGTTTCCGGAAGGCGTGCAGGCGCCGCGCCGCCCGCGCTTGCACCTTGCGCTGCATCCAACCGGTCCAGCCGAAGGCAAGGCCGGGAAATCCCAGGGCCTGCCGCGCCCAGACGTGGAAGTCGAAGGCGTCGTGATGCTCGATGATCCGCCCCTGCTCGAAGCGGAAGGTGGCGCGGATGTCGTTCGCCACCGGCCGGCCGGTGGCTCCGAAGGTGTAGCGGGCCACCCACCGCGCACGGCCTACGTTGTCATCGGCTTCGATCTCCGAGGCCTCGATCTGCAGGTCTTTGCCGGACTCGCAGAGCATGCGCCACAGGTCGCCGGCAGCGTGGCCCCGGAGGTCCGGGAACACCGGATCGGAGAAGCGGATCTCCCTCGCGTAGCACGAAGCCATCGCCTCGGCGTCGCGCGCGGCGAAGGCATCATAGAAGCGGAAGATCAGCGCGGCGTTGGGGTGCATGGGCGGCCGCCGGTCACTCCGAAACCAGCACGCGGTAGCGCCAGCCCTTGAGATCGAGGGAGACGAGGCCGTTGAGGACGATCGTTTCACCGGTGAATGCATCGCGCCACCGGCCCTGCAGGGCCGCGTCGTAAAGGTCGGCCTTCGCGTCCCGAGCGGTGAGGTTGAAGAGGCCGACCACCTTCCGGATCCCGGCGGAGCGTTCGATGGCGTAGAAGGTGGCGTTGTCGGTGGTGTCGAGGCGGCGCATCGGGGCTCCGGTGTGCAGGGCGGGGTGCTCGCGCCGGAGCTTGGTCAGGACCTGATAGCGGTGGGCGGCGGGATGGGGCTGCGTGGGCCACACGATCGGATCGCGTTCGAAGAATTCGAGCCGGCGGTCGAGTCCGATCTCCTGGCCGTTGTAGATCATCGGCATGCCATCGAGGAGGAAGGTCAGCACCGCGAAGGGCGCGTAGCCGGCGCCCATGCGGTCGAACTCCGTTCCGGCCCAGCTGTTCTCGTCGTGCGAGCTGGTGAAGACCATCAACGCACCGCCGCGCGGGAAGGTGGCGCGGATCTTCGCGTACGCATCGTCGATCCCACCGGCCGTCTTCTTGCCTTGGGCAATTTGATTCATCGTGTGGTGGAGATCGAAGCCGTACGAGAGGTTGAAGGCCTCGACCTGCTGCTGGGGCAGTTCCGCCTCGGCGAGGAAGAAGACATCCGGCTTGGCGGCGCGCACACGCTTCGTCACTTCGTTCCAAAAGGGCGTGGGCAGGCCCCAGGCGACGTCGCAGCGGAAGCCGTCGACGCCGAAGCTGCGCACCCAGTGGAGGAGGACGTCGGCTTGGTAATCGAGCAGACCGGGCGCATCGAAGTCGAACTGCACCACGTCGGTCCAGTCGAAGCCGTGCGGGGGCGTGAGGTTGCCTTTGGCGTCGCGCCAGAAGAAGTGCGGATGAGTTCGGGTGAGCGGATTGTCGGGCGAGACGTGGTTTGGGACCCAATCGAGGATGACGCGCATGCCTCGGGCGTGGGCGGCTTGGACCAAGTCGCGGAAGTCCTGTTCGGTGCCGAATTCCGGGTTCACCGCCAGGTAGTCCTTCACGGCATAGTAGGAGCCGAGCGTGCCCTTGCGATGGAGTTCGCCGATCGGGTGGATCGGCATGAGCCAGAGGATGTCCACGCCGAGAGCCTGCAGGCGTGCGAGGTCGGCGGTGACCGCGGAGAACTTGCCGGAGGCCGAATACTGGCGGACGTTGATTTCGTAGATCGTGGAACCGCGCGCCCAGTCCGGCACGCCGATGGCCGCGAGGTGGGCGCTGGGGATGGGCTTCTCGCGCTCCGGTGCCGGCGCGGCGATGACGAGCGTCGGGAGGAGGACCGCGAGAAACAGGACGGAGCGGAGGCGGCGGAGGGGCGTCAGCATGAGGTCACGGTATTCGCTCAGGCCGCCCGGGCCAGCGTTCCGCCCCGGACTAAGCCGGAAATGACCGGAGAAAACCTAGGTACGGGGTGCTTCACGATGCTCCGCGGTGGCGAGAGGGATTGAGCGGGGCTGGGGCGGCCGGCGGGGTAAACTGTGGAGCTGAAGGCGTGACGCGCGGTCCCCCATGGGCCGGGCGTTTTGTTTTGCCGGCAGGGAAGGGAGGCTTTTGCTCGGGCCATGTCGAAATCCTCCGCTTTGGTCACGGGAGCGTCTCGCGGCATCGGCCGCGGTATCGCCGTCGAACTCGCCCGCGCGGGCTACCGCGTGGCGATCAACTACGCGGGTAACCTCGAGGCCGCGAACGAGGCGCTCGGGCTGGTCCGGGCCGCCGGGGGCGATGGGTTCATCGTGCAGGGCGACGTGGCGGTGGCGGCGGACCGCGACCGTCTGGTGGCGGAGACGCTCGCGCATTTCGGGCGCATCGACCTGCTGGTCAATAATGCGGGCGTCGGCCCGAAGGTGCGGGCCGACTTGCTCGAGTCCGGCGAGGAAAGCTTCGACCGCCTCTTCTCGATCAACCTGAAGGGACCTTTCTTCCTCACCCAGCAGGTTGCACGCAAGATGATCGAACAGGCGCCTGATGCGCGCGGCTTCCGCGGGCGAATCGTCAACATCACCTCCATTTCCGCCTACACGGCGTCGATCAACCGCGGCGACTACTGCATGGTGAAGGCGGGGCTTTCGATGATGACCAAGCTGTTCGCGGAGCGGCTGGCTCCGCACGGCATCAACGTCAACGAGGTCCGCCCAGGCGTGATCGCGACCGACCTCACGTCCGGCGTGAAGGCCAAGTACGACAAGCTCATCATTCAGGACGAGCGGGGCATCACGCCGATCCGTCGCTGGGGTACGCCCGAGGATGTGGCCTTGGCGGTCCGTGCGCTCGCCGAGGACCGTTTCCCGTTTTCGACGGGTGCCGCCTTCGACGTCGACGGCGGCTTTGGTTTCTTCCGGCTGTAGGCGAGAGCGTCCGGCCCGGGGCCTGCGAGAGTGCCGGCCTCCGGCGGACGCGGTTCCGGATTGGATTTGCGTGCGGTCTGTTGGGTCGGAGCCCGCGCTGCGGCTTCTTTCCGCAGCGATCCTCCACTGGACCGACGCAATGTTTGCAGCGCTCCGTCCGTCCCAGGCGGTCGAGCGCGTGGTTCCGGTCGCGTGCCGCCCCGGCTTCGATTCACACCGGAGCCGGAACGCGGATCACACTTTATCCGGCCTCACCGGCGCTCAGGAGAGGGTCAGGGTGAAACGGAAAGGCGTGAAACCGGTCAGGTACACGCTCTGTCCGTCCCACTTGCCGAGGGCCCCGCGCAGCTGGGTCCAGGTGTGCTCCGTGCGGCCCGGGCCGAAGGAGATGATGTCGTTGCCCAAGCGGTAGCGACCGCCGGCCGAGCCCGGCAGGTAGGCATCGGCCACTCCCTTCACGGGTTCGACCCCCTCAAGGATGCCCCCGCGGCGGAACGCGAGTTCGATCGCGACCGGGACGTGGTCCGTACCCTCGATCCGGAATTGCAGCTCCAGCCGGTCGGGATGCTCCACCAGATCCACGGTGGACTCGAGGGACTGGATGTTGCTCTGGGCGCGACTCGCGCGGTGGTCTTGGCGGAGGAGCCCGTTGCTCTCCATCCCGGCGTAGGTGCGGAGCTCGGCGATCTTCTCCGGTGTGAGCGGCTGGAAGTAAGGGCCGCGCAGCGATTGCCGGAGTCGAAATCCACCCGCGATCTCCTCGATGGCCTCCGACTGGAATTGCCCCTTGCCGAAGAAGGCGGTCGAGAGACGCACCGCTTCCAGCGCGGCTGATCCGCGACGGAGGGAGAAGAAGGTGGTCGTGCCGGCGAGCAGCGTGGCACTCAGCGAGTCGCGACGGATGCGGACGAGCTGGGAGTGCTTGAAGTGCTTCCGGTAGTTCGTCGGCAGGGGCGCGGCTGCGGGCAAGCGGCGGCGCAGGATGGACTCCGTCAGGAACGAGGGCAGCTCCCGCACCACGGATGCGGGTGACTCGACTTCGATCTGGGCGACGGCGCTCGCGAACTGACCGTTCCCCTCGCGGATCGCCATTTCGCGGTACGCCGCGTAGTAGCGCACAAGGGTGCCGCGTTGCTGACGATCCTGTCGGCGTGAGCCCTCGGTCACGACCTCACCATCCGGGTGCAGGTAGTAGAGGGTCATGTCGAGATTGCGCCGCACCGGATCCCGCAGCTCGGGCCGGTTCAGGCGGTGCGCGAGGGTGAGGAACGCTCGGTTGACCACGGCGGAGTAGATCGTGGTGCTGCGCTCCGTGTACTGGCCATCCGGGTCGAGGTCGATGCCCTCGGCCAGCCATTGCTCGATCCGCGCCGGGTAGCGCGGATCGGGAAAAAGGTCGTGGAGGGCCGCTAGGGCGGCGCAGACCACCCACCGGTGATTCGGGGTGTGCACGCCGCCGGTGGCGAGTGCATCGCCGACGTGGCGGAGGAAGCGTTCGAGGCGCTCGAGGATCGGGGCGGCGTCCGATCCCGGGTCGGAGCGGAGGATTTCGTAGGCCGGAGCCACGTTCTCCGTCACGAACGCGGTGTCGGGGGGAGAGCGGAAGTTGGTGATGGCGAGGTCGATCGTCCCGTCCTCGTGCTGGAGATCGAGCAGGGCTTGGGAGGCGAGGAGCATCGCTTCACGAAGGCGGGGAGAGCGGTAGTGCTGCGACGTGGGGCTGGCGAAGGCGCAGGCGAGTACGGCGATGAAGCCCCCAGTCGTATTCGCGCTCGGAATACCATAGGGATCGGGTACGCCTCCGTGGCCACGCACGCCGGGGCGCAGGTCCTGCAGCGCGAGCTGGGCGAGGACCAGCGTGTCGTTCTCGCGGATCAGCCGCGCCACGAGGGGGTCTTCCTCGTCTCGATGCGTCGCGGCCCCCGCGGTCGCCTGGGCCGCGGCCAGCGGACCGGCGAGGGTCAGCGCGGCAGCCGCCGCACCGGCGGCGAGGAACGCGCGTCGTTCGGGCGAAGGGGCGCGTTCGGGCAAGGCGACGGCGGCGGAGGGTGACGAGACGGTTGGGGTGGTCGGGGTGGAAGGCGTCATGTCCGGGGAAGGAGAAGAAGGAGGCGAATCCGTCCGTTCTGTCGAGCCCACGGCGCAGTGAAAAATCACCGCTCAGGCTTGCCGACGCTCCGCGCCGTCGAGAAGGTGTTGCCATGAACTTCTCCCTCAAGCGTGTGCTGCTCGGTTTCGTCGGCCTGATTTTCCCGGTCCTTGCGCTGGCGGAGGTGCCGCGGATCACCGCCGCGGAGGCGGCGCGCCGCGTGGCTGAAGGCAAGGCGGTGCTGGTCGATGTGCGCGAACCGGCGGAGTGCGCCGAGTCCGGCGTCGCGGCGCCGGCGGTGCTTCTGCCGATGAGTGATTTCCGGGGTGATCAGAAACTCTGGAAGCCGTTCCTTGAGTCCGTGAAGGGCAAGGAGGTCATCCTCTACTGCCGCTCCGGCGGACGCGCGGGCAATGTCGGCGAGAAGCTCGCCGCGCAGGGAGTCACGGTGGCCAACGCCGGTGGCTTCAAGGACTGGGCGGCGGAAAAGCTGCCGACGCGTCAGCCCTGATTCAAGGCGGGGGCAGGCGCTGGTCACCCGCAGTGCTTTCCCCTTGGCACCCGTGCGGTGCGGGCGTAGCACCGTCACGTGCTTCAGTCCACCGACGGTTCGTTGCCGCTCTTTCGCTTCGCGGGTATCCGCGTTTCGCTGCACTGGTCCTGGTTCCTCGTCGCGATCTACGTCGTGACGTCGCGGGCTGGCCAGTACAGTTCCCTCGGCTGGAACGCGATCGAGTACATCAGTCTGTTCTGCATCGTCCTGATGCATGAGTTCGGTCATGCCTTGGCCTGTCGGCAGACCGGGGGCTATGCCGAACGCATCATTCTGTGGCCACTCGGCGGCATCGCCTTCGTTTCCCCGCCTCCGCGGCCCGGCGCCCATCTCTGGAGCATCGCCGCTGGCCCCCTCGTGAATGTGGTCCTCGTGCCGGTGCTGCTGCTCGTGCAACTCCAGGCCGAGTCGATCGACGGCTTCGGACGCTCCACGGACTTGGGAATCTTTCTCTTCGAGCTCCAACGGATCAATCTGCTGCTGTTGATCTTCAATCTGCTGCCGATCTACCCCCTCGATGGCGGCCAGATCCTGCGGTCGCTGCTTTGGTTCGGGCTTGGTCCGGTGACCAGTCTATGGATCGCCAGCGGTCTCGGCTTGGTCGGCATCGCCGCCTTGGTGGGGCTCGCCTTCTGGAGCGGTTCCCTCTGGACGGGAATCATGGCGATCTTCCTGTTTTCAAGCTGCTTCAGCGCGTTCCGCGCGGCCGCGCAGCAGCGGCGCGAGGATCGCGAGCGGCGCAACGAGCCCCCGCTGGGCTGATCTCGCCGCCCCGCGGGGCCGCCAGCGGCGGTTGACGCGGCGGCACGGCTTGCCTGACTCGTCCCGGTGGGTACGTTCGTCTCGTTCCTTTTCTTGCCCCTCCTCCGATTCCCCTCCCCATGAAATCCTCGCTTGTCCGCGCCGCCGCGCTTTCCCTGCTGGCTGCTTCCTCCCTGCTGGCCGCCAGCCCTGCTCCGGGCACTGGCCCCAGTTTCAAAGGCCCCTTGGGCATCCAGCTCTACAGCCTGCGCGGCCTGTTCATCAAGAATGGCCCGACCACGCTCGACATCGTCAAGGCTTACGGCACGCAGGAGGTGGAACTGGCCAGCACGTACAAGCAAACGCCGGCGGAGTTCCGGCGCGAGTTGGACGCTCGGGGCCTCAAGCCGATCGGCATGCATTTCCCGTTCAGCCGGCTCCGCGATGACCCCGAGGGCGTGCGCCGCGAGGCCAAGGAGTTGGGGATCAAGTACGTCGGCTGCGCGTGGATTTCCCACGAGGGCACGTTCGACGCGGCCGACGCGCGCAACGCCGCCGCAGTCTTCAATCGCGCAGGCGAGGTGATGGCTGCCGACGGCATGAAGGTCTTCTACCACAACCACGGTTATGAGTTCGCTCCCGGCGCGGCAGGCGAGGGCACCACCGCGATGGACATCCTGATGCAGGAGACCAATCCGAAGTATGTCTGCTTTCAGATGGACGTGCTCTGGACGATCCACCCGGGCCAGTCGCCCGAGGCGTGGCTGGCGAAGTACCCGGGCCGCTGGGAGCTGATGCATCTGAAGGACTATCGGAAGGGCCTGCCGACCGGCATCCACACCGGCAAGGCCGACCCCAACGACGACGTCGCACTGGGAAGCGGCCAGGTCAACTGGCCGGTCGTGCTCGCCGCCGCCGAGAAGTATGGTGTGAAGCACTACTTCATCGAGGACGAGTCGGCCGATGCCGAGCACCAGATCGTCAAGTCGCTCCGTTACCTCGAGCAGGTTCGGTGGTGAGTGAGGGACGGCTCGCGTCCCGCTTGATTTCGTTGCCGGCGGTGCTCTTCTGCGGCGCCGCCGCCTTCGTTTTTTCGACGTCCGCCGCTGCAGCGGTCCCCCGGGCGCCCAGTGGGGCCACGATGGCGCCGGCTCCCCTTGCGGCCATGGACGCTGCAATCGAGGCTGCGATCCTCGTGGGTCGTACCTCCGGCGGCGTACTTTGGGTTGGTCACGCGGACGCTGACCATGTGCGGGCTCACGGATCACGCGCGGTGGAGCCAGAGGTCGAAGCGACCACGCGCGACACGCTCTACGACGCCGCGTCGCTCACCAAGGTCGTGGTCACGACCACCGCAGTGCTGCAACAGGTCGAGCGAGGCGCACTCGCGCTCGACGCCCCGGTTGCGCGCTGGCTCCCGGCCTTCGCGGCCGAGGGCAAGGGCGCCGTGACGGTGCGCCACCTTCTCACGCACACGTCGGGCCTGCGCCCGGGTCTGCGTTTGCAGCCAGCGTGGACGGGCCGGGCGGCGGCGCTGGCGTTGGCGAGCGGCGAGCAGTTGCAGTCCGTTCCTGGCGAACGCTTCGTCTACAGTGACATCAACTTCATCGTCCTCGGTGAACTGGTGCGGGCCGTCACCGCCGAGGAACTGGACCGGTACGCCGCGCGCGAGATCTTCGCCCCGTTGGGTATGATCGATTCCGGCTTCCGGCCCGAGCCGACGTTCCATCCGCGAATCGCACCGACGGAGCGGGTGGGCGACGTGCTGCTCCGCGGCGTGGTCCACGACCCCACCGCTCGGGCGATGGGTGGTGTGGCAGGTCACGCTGGGCTCTTCACCACGGCGAGCGACTTGGCTCGGTTCTGCCGCATGATCCTCGCCGCGGGCCGGGCGCCCGACGGCCGGGCGGTGCTCTCGTCGGCCTCCGTCGCGGAGATGACCCGGGTGCAAACCGTCGGCTCGGATCAGCGGGGACTCGGCTGGGACATCGACACGCGTTTCTCGGCCCCTCGGGGAAGCGTGTTTCCGGCCGGCCGTTCCTTCGGTCACACGGGTTTTACCGGGACCTCGCTTTGGATTGATCCCGGTTCGCGCAGCTTCGTCATTTTTCTTTCGAGTCGGCTGCACCCGCACGGGAAAGGCGACGTCACGGATCTCCGCCGCACGCTCGGCACGCTCGCTGCCGAGGCGGTGGGACTGCGCGCGCCTTAGGCGTTCGCTTCCGATTCAGGGTGCGCGAAGTGGCTGCGTCGCCGCCAGGCCTTGCGGACGAAGCGTGCCACGGCAGCGGCGTCCCAGAGCAGCGCCCGCCACGCGCGAATGTGGCGGTGGCGCACGAGGATTTCCTCGCGGTAGTTGGCCCAAAGGCCGGAGTCGCTGAGTCCACCCGGTGCGCACTGTGCGACGAGCACCGTGATCTCCTGCATTCCGGCGCGCCCGCGGATCAACCGGAGGTTGAGATCGTAGTCGGCCTGTAGGCGCAGCGAGGTATCGTAGCCGCCTAGCCGACGCAGCGCGTCGGTGCGGTAGAAGCACGCCTGGTGATGGGCGAAGTTCCGCCACGCTTTGCGCTGCGGGCAGGGCGCGTAGCGGCGTCCATCCGTGTACACGGCATGGCCCGCCACGACATCGGCTTCGCTTTCCTGGAGGATCGGGGCCGCGGCCGCCAGCACGCCAGGGTCGGCGAGGACGTCGTCCGCGCCCAGAAAAAGGCACCACGTGCCCCGCGCCCGCTGCAGACCGAGATTCATCGCGGCGTACACGCCGCCGTCGGGCGCGCTGGTCCAGCGGACTCGGGGATCGGCGTTCAGCGTGCTCAGCCATGCGACGGTGCCGTCGCTGGAGGCGCCGTCCACGATTTCCAGCTCGATCCCCGCCGCGCCATGGGCAAGAGGCGCCTGCCCGAGAACGGATGCCACCGCGGCGCGCACCCTAGGTCCGGGATTGCGGCAGACGAGGATTACGCTCACGAGGGCCATCAGGCGAAGGTTGCCGGCGGATACAATTGGCTCAAGGCTTCATCTCCGATGTCGGCTGTACTCTCCATCATCATCGTCGCCTACCGGTCGCGGGGAGAGTTGCCCGCGTGCCTGGAGTCGCTGCCCCGGGAAATCGGCGGTGGGAGTGTCGAGGTGTGCGTGATCGATAACAGCCGCGACGCGGATGGCACGCTGGCGCTGCTGCGAACGGCGTACCCATGGGTGAAGGCGATCGAGCCCGAGGCCAATCTCGGATTCGGGCGCGCCAACAACCGGGGCCTGCACGCCACGCAGGGCTCAATCGTCCTTTTCCTGAATCCTGACACGGTGGTCCGGCCCGGGGTGCTGGAGCACCTGATCGCGCGCGTGCGCGCCGAGCCAGAGATCGGATTGATTTCGCCGCGACTGGAGCTTGCGGACGGAAGCATGGACCTCGCGTGTCGGCGCGGCATCCCGAGCCTGTGGGATGGTTTCTGTCGCGCCGCCGGCCTCGCGCGGCGGTTTCCGCGCACGCGGTGGTTCTGCGGCTACAACCTGACGCATCTGCCGGAACGCGACACCTACGACGTGGGTGCGATCAATGGCGCATTCATGCTGGGTCCACGCGATCTCCTCTCGGGTCTGGGAGGCTTCGACGAGGCCTTCTTCATGTACGGCGATGACCTCGATCTTTGCCTGCGCGTGCGGCAGGCGGGGCGGAGAATCGTTTACGACGGTCGCTGGAGCATTGTTCACCTCAAGGGCCAGAGCGTCGACCGCGACTTCGAGCGGATGTCGGAGGCGATCTTCGATGCGAACCGCGACGTTTTTCTGAAGCACCTCAATCCGCGCGGATCGCGGTGGGTGGAGTGGCGCTACCGGTTCGCGTTCGGCTTGTGGAAGCAGGTTTCACGTTGGCGCGCCCGGTGGAGTGGACGGCGGCGCGTGCAACCGGCGTGACGTCCTGAGGTCAGCGCCGCCGTGCTTCGCGCTCGATGCGTGGCGCGCGCGAATCGGGAGGGTCCGCGGCCGCGCCGGCCCTCGCTCGCGTGACGGTGCGCACCGCTTCCTTCCTACGCGGCGGGATTCTTCCAGCGGAGGAACGTGAGCAGCAGGATCTGCACATCGCCCAGCAGCGACCAGTTCTCGATGTAGGCGATGTCGTGCTGAATGCGGCGGACGAGATCGCCTTCGCCACGCAGCCCGTTTACCTGGGCCCAGCCGGTTAGCCCGGGCTTCACCAGGTGCCGCGGCAGGTAGTGGGGAATCTCCGCCGAGAGTCGCGCCACATGCGCGGGACGTTCGGGGCGGGGACCGACGAGGCTCATGTCGCCCTTGAGCACGTTCCAGAATTGCGGGAGCTCATCCAGGTTCCAGCGCCGCATCCACGCGCCGATGCGCAGGAGACGGGGATCGTTCGCCGGGGTGCTTTGGTGGAGGTGGTCCGCCGCCGCCGCTTCCGGATGCATGCTGCGCAACTTGTAGAGCACGAAGGGACGCTGCCGTGCGCCCACCCGCTGTTGGGCAAAGAGTGCCGGCGCGCCCGGCGACTCGCGCCGGATGAGCAGGCTCAGGATCGCGATCCACGGGAGCGAAAGGAGTAAACCCACGCTCGCACCCACGAGGTCGAAGGCTCGCTTGACCACCCGGTTCAGTGGACGGTGGATCGCGAGGTCCTCGACGCCGAGGATCGGTACCCGACCGACCGTCTCAAGCCGCAGTCCTCTGGTCAGGATCTGGAACGAGGACGGCACCACCTTCCAATCGACGAAGCCGGCTTCGCAGGTTTCGAGGACGAAACGCAGGTCCGCGGCCGGGAGATCGGTCCGCGCGGCGATGACGGCGTCGATCCGTTCTTCGCGCAGGATGCGGGGTAGGTTATTGAGGGCGCCCAGCTCCGGGCAGTCCGCCGGGCCCGGTCCGTCGCCCGGCAGCCGGATCCATCCCACCGGTCGCAGCGGATGCGTCGGGCTGCGCCGCAGGTCGGCAACGAGGGCTGCGGCATCCGGGGTCCATCCGAGCACGATCGCGCGTCGTTGAAGTTGCTCCACGCGTCCTGGTCGCGTCAGCCACGCATAGACCGCGCTGCGCCATGCGCTCATGAAGGCCAGCACCGACACGGTGGCGAGGATCACGAACCAGCGGGAAATCGGTGGCTCGAAGCGCAGCACCAGGGAAAGCGCGAGGTAGCCCGCGAGCCAGAGGACCGTCCCGCGGAAGATCAGGCCAAGCGAACGCAACTTTCGCAGCAGCAGGCGCTCCGAGTAGAGGTCCTGCTGCAGGTAGGCGGCCGTGAGGAACGCGGTGCCCAGCAGCAGGAGCGGGAGGTAATCAGCGAAACGGGCGTCCGGCACGGGAATGCCGAGTCGACCGAGCGGAGACGCGTAGCGGAGGACCCAAGCGACGCAGAACGCGGCGAAGACCACCAGGATGTCTCCCGCCAACAACGCGAGTGGAAGCAGCGAGCGTCGCCGATCCAAGGCGCGGGGGCTCATGGCGTGGCCTCCCGCAGGATGCCCGCCCACTCCAGCAACGTTTCGCCGGGCACCCAGCCCGCCGCGGGTAGGCGCGACCGTGCGGGTTCCGGAAGGAGCACGGGGTACATCGGAACGACATCCGCGGGCGGGCGGCCTTCCGGAAATCCCATCAGGAGGCCATAGCCGGGTCGCACGCGATGGTACGCGGCGCCAAAGGCGACGTCGGTCGGCGGGAGCGATGTCCACACGTCCAGCACCGCGACCACGGTGTCTGCGGGAAGTCTCCCGTCCGCCCGCCCCTCGGCGAGCAGGGTGCGCGCGCGCGCGTTGATCTCCGGCGTGAGCGCCGCGAAGGTCGCGTCGCGGAAGAGCGGGGAAAAGGCTTCGACTGGGGCATTGATCCGCTCCAAGGCCAGGGCGGTGATGGCGCCGTCTGCGTTGCCCTGCGCCGCGCGCGCGAGGCCGAGCCCAAGGTAGACGCCGATTCGGTGGGGCGCGAGGCGCGCCGCGGCGGCGAAGTGTCGCTCGGCGTCGACCGGTGAAGTCGGGAGCCGCAGCCAGCCGAGGTTGTACTCGGAGTACTCCAGAAAGGGGTTGGCGCGAAGCGACGCCAGTAGCAGTCGCTCCGCTTGCGCCGGTCCTCCGGCGGGCGGCGCCGCGTCCGGTCGTCCGGTCGCAGCAGCGAACGGCCGTCCCGTGGCCAGGTAGCCCGCCTCCACGTGCAGGAGGTAAGGTGCATCCGGCAGCGCCTGGCTGGCCGTGCGAATTTCGGTCAGGAAGCGTGCTGGATCGCCCGTTGCCACGGCATCGAGGGCCGCGGCATGATGCCGCCGGGCGATCTGGTCGCGGATCACCTGTGGCAGGATGAGCGTCAGCATTCCCGCGCCCAAGAGCAGGGGAGGGCCCCACCGCGAGGATCGTCCTTCTCCGTCGGCTCGACCGCCGCCTAGCAGTGCCAGCAGCGCAGTGGCGAGCAACCCGATCGCGGGAACGTCAAGAGAGTGATCGAAAAGAAAGAATGTCGCCGCCGCCGCGATCCCCCCCGTCAGTGCCGCCGTCGCCGCGCGCGACTCCGCCGTGCGGGCGGCGGCGAAGGCACGGGCACAGGCCCCTAAGAACACCAGCAGCGTCCCAGCGATTCCCAAGCCGCCGAGCGTGACCCATGCCTGCAGCGGCGTCTGATGCACTTGGAGGACGTTGTCGACCGTGCCTCCCACGCGGGCGCGGACTGACGGAAAGACGTGCGGCACCATGCCCGGCCCCCAGCCGAGCCAAGGGCGTTCGGACCCAAGGAGGACGGCGGCATGCGCCATGGCTTGGCGCTGCGCGTTGCTCTCCCGCGCCTCCGGGGTCCATCTTCCCTCCAACACTCGTGCCCGCAGGCGAGGGTTGGCGGCGACGCCGATGGCGACGAGCAGCACCGCTGAGACGACGATGCTCCAACGCACGCGCCGCGGCATTGCCCCGAGCAAGGACCGCCCCGCCCATCCCGCGGCGAGCGCCCCTACCCCAGCCGCAACGAGCCCCGCCCGGCTGCCGCTGCCGATGAGCACCACCAGACTGGCGGCACCGCCGAGCCCCGCCAGCAATCGTCCGCCCGGCGACGCACCGACTCCGGCCGTTGCCATCACGCTGATGGCCAGAAGCGCAAACGCGGCGGTGTACGTGCTGTGCCCGAACGGCTGGTCGTTGCGCAGGGAGAACGCCGCCGACCATCCCACGCCCGCATCCGCGCGCGCGGAGACCTGCGGCCACCACGCCAGAAGACTCGCCGTCAGGATTACGCCGGCCGCAACGGCAAGACCGCGCAGCACCGTCTCCCGCCCCACGATCTGGACGAGCCACCGCCACGCGTACGGCGCCAGACAGACCGCAGCGCCGGACCACGCCGCCGGACCCGACACGCCCGGCGCGTCGCTCAGCGCCGCCGAAATCACGCTCCCCGCGGCAAGCAGCCACAGGCCGCCATCCAGCAGCGGGCCCATGCGGGCACCGCGCCACCAGCCCACCGCGCCGACGATCGCCACCACGCCCCAACCGTAGGCCGAGACCAGCGACCACGGCCACACGTACGGCAGCGATGCCGAGGGCGATACCACCGACTGCACCAGCCACGCGATCCCCACCACCGCGACGATCGGGATCACCGTCCGTCGGGTCATTAGGGAGGGAGAAGCATCGGGCGCCATGGATACGGTAGAACCGGCGCGCCCGGACCGCCGCGCCGCACCGGGCGGGAAGGGCTGCGTGGACCTTGACGGCGCCGACCCAACATCGGCATCGTTGCCCCATGGCTGGAGCGGAACCGCGCGACCGACGGAAATTCCTCGTCAAAGGGGGGATCGGCCTCGCCGTGCTCGCCGTAGCCGGGATCCTCGTGCTGCGCGGATTCGATGTTAAATCCATGATTTTCAGCATCATGGAAACGATTCGGCTGCTGGGTCCGGCGGCTTTCTTCACCGCGATGGCCCTGCTGCCCGCGGCGGGTTTTCCGTTGATGGCGTTTGCGCTGACGGCGGGGCCAGCGTTTGGCGCACAGCTCGGGTTGGGGGGCGTGCTGCTCGGCTCCGCGGCGGCGATCACCGTGAATGTGGTGCTGACCTATTGGCTGGCGCGGCGGGCACTGCGGCCTCTGCTGGCTTGGGCCTTGGGTCGGTTGGGCTACCGGATTCCGGTGGTTCCGGCGTCGGATCAGTTCGAGATGACGCTGCTGGTGCGGATCACGCCGGGGCCCCCGTTTTTTGTGCAGAGTTACTTGCTCGGCTTGGCGGAGATTCCGTTCCGGACGTATCTCGTGCCGTCGCTGTTGTTTCCGATGATCAACCTGAGCGGAGTGGTGATCTTTGGTGATGCGCTGATGCACGGCAAAGCGAAGGTGGCCGTGCTGGGAATCAGCCTCGTGGTGGCGGCGATCCTCGGGGTTCACCTCCTGCGGCGGCACTTGCGCCAGCGGCGGCAGCGGCAGGAGGCGAACACGGCATGACACTGCGTCGCGGCATCGAACGAGAGGCAGGCGTCGGAGGCGCGCGGACACCGTCCCGCACCGCTCGCAGCGACGACCCGTCCACCGACGACGGTGGCCCGGGCGCGGGTGTGATCAGCGTCGGGGAATTCACCCGTCGGGTGAAGACCCTCCTGGAGGAAGGACTGCCGGCGGGCTGGGTGCGCGGCGAAGTCTCGAATCTCAAGCAGCAGAGCAGCGGGCACGTGTACTTTTCGCTGAAAGATGCAGCGGCGACGCTCTCGGCGGTGCTCTTTCGCGGCGACGCGGCGCGGCAGAGCGTGGCGTTGCGCGATGGCCTGCAGGTCGTGGTCTATGGCCAGGTGAGCGTCTACGAGCCGCGCGGGCAGTATCAGCTGATCGTGCGCGCGGTGGTGGAGGATGGAGTCGGGCGCCTCCAGCGGGAGTTTGAGGCATTGAAACGGCGCTTGGCGGACGAGGGGCTTTTCGCGCCGGAGCGCAAACGCCCGCTGCCGCCGATGCCGCGGACGATCGGGTTCATCACCTCGCCGACGGGTGCGGCCGTGCAGGATTTCATCCAGATCCTGCGCCGTCGTGGCTGGCGGGGTCGCCTCGTGATCTTGCCGGCGAAAGTGCAGGGCGAGGGTGCGGCGGCGGAGATGGTGACAATGCTCCGCGCGGCGGAGGAACTCGGGATGTTCGACCTGCTGGTCATCGGGCGCGGCGGCGGTAGCTTGGAGGACCTGTGGGCCTTCAACGAGGAACCGCTGGTGCGGGCGGTGGCGGCGTGCGGGATTCCGATCATCTCCGCAGTGGGACACGAGATTGACGTGACGCTGTGTGATTTCGCGGCCGACCTGCGGGCGGAAACGCCGAGTGCGGCGGCCGAGCTGATCTCGAGCCGCTTCGTCGCCTGCGCGGAACGGGTGGCGCGGGCGGCCGACCTGTTGCATCGCGAGGTGGACGCGCGCGCGGAGGCGGCGCGGCGCCGGCTGGAGCATGCGGCCTCGCGGCTCCGCCTCCTGACCCCGTCTGCGTTGGTGGAGCGGGGCTATCTGCGGATCGATGACCAGCGGAACCGGCTGGAAGCGGCGCTCCATCGCAGCGTCCGCGAGCGGCGGCACGCGCTGGCGCGCAGCGCGGCGGACCTGGCGCGCGTCTCGCCGGAAATGCGGGTCCGGCTGGAGTCGCAGCGGTTGCTCGGACTCTGGAAGCGGCTGGAGGCAGCGAGTCCGGTGTCGGTGCTGAATCGCGGATTCGTCATCCTGCGTGACGACGCGGGACGGCCGGTGATGCGCCGTGAATCCTTGGCTTCAGGGACTCACGTTTCGGCGGAATTCGCGGATGGCCGGGCGCGGCTGACGGCGGACTGAGCGAGCGAATTCGGGCTCGTCTCAGACGGCGCGCGGAGGACGGCGGCGCTGCTGGGGCGCTCCGGCGGCGTTGCGGCGTGGGCCGAATGCCGACGGCGAAGCCGGTCGTACCCGCGGCGGCGGCGCGCGGTGATGCGCCGCGTTCGTTTCCCGCTGGGATCTCGTCCAGCCCAGGCGATTACGGCGTGGCGGGGCGGTTCTTCGCCAGCCAGGCGTCGTACTCGGCGCGGGGCATGAAGCGAAGCGAGGCGCTGTTGATGCAGTAGCGCAGGCCCGTGGGGGCGGGGCCATCGTCGAACACGTGGCCCAGATGCGCGCCGTCGACGCTGCAGTGCACCTCGATGCGGACCATGCCGTGACTGGTGTCGCGGGCCTCGCCGATGAAGGCGCGCTCGATCGGCTTGGTGAAGCTTGGCCAGCCGGTGCCGCTGTCGAACTTGTCGCGGGTATCGAACAGCGGCGTGTCGGAGCAGACCGAGAAGTAGACGCCATCGGCCTTGTTGTTCCAATACTTGTTGCGGAACGGCGGCTCGGTGCCCTGTTGGCGGGCAACGCGGTACTGCTCGGGCGTGAGCATCTGGCGCCACTCGGCGTCGGTGCGTTGCACGCGGGTCTTGCCCATGTCGATCACGACATTCGAGGGCAGCCCGCAGGCGGAAATTTCACCGGGTTTACAGTCGAGTGCGTCCTTGGCCATGGGAGGGGATTCTGACGAAGACTTGGCGGGCTTGGCGCCCGCCGTGAGGATCGCGGCCAATCCAGTGACCGCAGCGAGAAAGAGGAGCCGTAGATTCATGGGATCGGGGATCGAGAGACGGTGAAAAACTAGCGCGATCGCGTCGGAACGCAACCGACGGCGGGGCCCCGCGGGTGCGGTGACGAGTGCGGGCGTGGCGCGTCCCGAGCTGCGGGGTAGCCGGCGCGCTGCCGGGGAAAGACGTGCGCGTCCGCCGGGCGCGCACGTCTTGGCTCACGCGTGCTTAGACCTTCGGGAACTTCACCCAGCGTGCGCCGGCGTGGGCGCTCTTCACCAAGGTCTCGATGAAGGCCATTCCCTTCACGCCGTCGTCGATCGTCGGGAAGTCGAGGTCCTTGGGGAGAGGCTTGCCCTGGACCTCAGCCGAGATCGCGCGGAAGGCTTCTGCGTAGAGGTTGCCGAAAGCTTCGAGGTAGCCCTCGGGATGCCCGGCGGGGATGCGGGTGGCGCGCTTGGCGGCGTCGCCGACGTAACCGTTGCCGCGGCGCCAGAGCTGGGCCGGGCGATCCGGGAACTTCACCCAGAGCTCGTTCGGGTGTTCCTGGTGCCATTCCAGACCGGCTTTGGTGCCGTAGACGCGGATGTTGAGATTGTTCTCCTCGCCCACGGAAATCTGCGAGGCGTGGAGGATGCCCTTCGCGCCGCCCTTGAAGCGGAGCAATACGTTGCCGTCGTCATCCAGCGCGCGGCCCGACACGAAGGTCGAGAGGTCCGCGCAGAGCTCGGCGATGTCGAGGCCGGTGATGTAGTGCGCGAGATTCTCGGCGTGCGTGCCGATGTCGCCCATGCAACCGGCCGCGCCGCTGCGCTTCGGGTCCGTGCGCCACGCTGCCTGCTTCTGACCGCTCGCTTCGAGGCGGTTGAAGAGCCAGCCCTGCGGGTACTCGACGACCACCTTCCGGATGTCGCCGAGCTCGCCGGCGCGCACCATCGCCCGCGCCTGCTTCACCATCGCGTTGCCCGTGTAGTTGTGCGTCAGCACAAAGACCTTCTTGGTCTTCGCCACGACTTTCCGGAGCGCCTTCGCCTCCGCGAGGTTCAGCGTCACGGGCTTGTCGCAGACGACGTTGAAGCCCGCTTCGAGGAACGCCTTCGCCGGTGGGAAGTGCTGGTGGTTGGGCGTGACGATGATGACGAAGTCGAGCCGCCGGTCGGCCGGCATCGCCTTCTCCTTGGCCGCCATCTCAAGGTAGCTCCCGTAGACGCGGCTGGGGTCGAGGAACAGGTCCGCCCCGGAGTCGCGCGAGCGTCCTGGGTCCGAGGAGAAGGCGCCAGCCACGAGCTCGGCGCGGCCATCCATGATCGCGGCGATGCGGTGCACGGCGCCGATGAAGGCGCCACGACCGCCGCCGATCATGCCGAAACGAAGTTTGCGATTCATGCGGTGAGGGAAGGGATGCAGGTGCGTTGAGCGATCAGGTGCGGGAGCGCCGGATCAGGCGTTCTTCTTGTCGAACGCCGCATCGAACGCGATCGCGCTCGACGGGAAGTCGACCTTGCGGACGTACGCCGCGGCCTCGCGCGCGCCGTGTACGCGGTCCATGCGGATGTCCTCCCACTCGACTGAGAGGGGACCCTGGTACTTGATGTCGTTCAGCGCGACGATGATGTCCTCGAAGCGGATGTCACCGTGGCCGAGCGAGCGGAAATCCCAGAAGCGGCGCGCGTCACCGAAGTCCGTGTGGCCACCGAACACGCCGACGGTGCCGTCGCCGTGGCCCCACCAGACATCCTTCATGTGGACGTGGTAGATGCGGTCGGAGAACGTACGGATGAACTTCACGTAGTCGACACCCTGGTACCCGAGGTGGGAGGGGTCGTAGTTGAAGCCGAAGCGGCGGTGGCCCTTGACGGCGGCGATCGCGCGTTGGGCGGACGCGATGTCGAAGGCGATCTCCGTCGGGTGCACTTCGAGGGCGAAGTTCACGTTGAGTTTCTCGTAGGCGTCGAGGATCGGGGTCCAGCGCTTGGCGAAGTCAACGAAGCCCTTCTCCCAGTGGACTTGGGACGTCGGCGGGAAGGCGTAGATCGTGTGCCAGATCGAGGAGCCCGTGAAGCCATTGACCACGGCGGGCGTCTTGTCCCCGGCCTTGCGGCCCGGCTTCGCGTCCATGAAAGCCCGCGCGGCCTTGCCCGTCGCGATCATCTGCCGGGCGGCGCGCTTGCGTACGCCCTCGGGATCGCCGTCGCCCCAGATGGAGGGGGCGAGGATGGATTGGTGGCGTTCGTCGATGAGATCGCACACCGCCTGGCCGACGAGGTGATTGGAGACCGCGAAGGCGGTGAGTCCGTGGTCGAGCAGCAGCTGCCACTTGTCGCGGATATAGGTCTTCGAGGAAAGTGCGGCGTCGACGTCGAAGTGGTCGCCCCAGCAGGCGAGTTCCACGCCGTCGTAGCCCATGCTCTTGACGAGCGGGGCGAGCTTCTCGAGGGGCAGGTCGGCCCACTGGCCGGTGCAGAGCGTGACGGGTCTTGGCATGATGGATGGGACGGGTTGGAGGATTTCGTTCGGGAAGGAAAGGGAAGTGCCCCGATGGGATGGCGAGGGAGCGTGGGGACGGGGAAGAGCGGGAGAGATGTTCGGGAGCCCGAGGCGAGGGCCGCGGGACAGAAACGGAGAGAGGGGTAACCGGGTGGGAAGTCTTTTCCGCGGGGAATTTTCGTCGCAAGCGGAAACGGACTTTCCAGCTTGGCCCTGACGTCCATGCTGCCGGGGTGGCTGCATTGCGTCGTGGTTTCTCGACCCTCGGTTGTCCGGACCTTTCCCTTGAGGAGGTATTGGAGCTCGGGCGTCGTTTTTCGCTCGAAGCTGTTGAACTGCGATCGCTGGCGGGCACGACGGACCTCCCGGCTCACTTTGCGGCGCAGTACGGCTCGCCTGAGGCCCTTGCCGAGCACCTTGCCGGACGACGGCCCGCGGTGAAGGCCGGCGGGGTGGCGGATCCCCGCATCGTTGCTCTGGGCACCTCGTTTCGGCTGGTGGGAGCTGGTCCGGGAGACCGCGACGCGCTGCTGGCGCAGGCGTTGTGGGCCGATGGGTTGGGCGTGCCGTGGCTGCGCGTCTTCGATGGCGGGCGGGATGCGGATGCGGGTGAACTCGCGGAGGCGGCGGCGGCGCTGGCGTGGTGGCGGGAGGAGCGACGGCGCCGTGGCTGGGCGGTGGACCTGATGGTGGAAACTCACGATTCGTTTCTCGACTCCGTGCGACTAGCCCGCGCGGCGGAGCGCTTGCCCGGGCTCGGCATCCTCTGGGATGCGCACCACACGTGGCGCAAGGGTGGGGAAGATCCCCTCGCGACCTGGGCCGCCATCGGCCCCCGCGTGGTGCATGTGCACGTGAAGGACAGCATCGCGGTGCCCAGCGGACGTCACCCTTTCACCTACGTCCTGCCCGGGCGGGGAGATTTTCCAATGGGGCCGCTCGGTGAGACCCTGCAGCGCGCGGCGTTCGCGGGCGTGGTCAGTCTGGAGTGGGAGCGACTCTGGCATCCGTACCTCCCGCCGCTGGAGGACGCGCTGGAAGCCGCGCGGACCTGGCTCGTCTAGTCGCGTGGACGTGCAGCCATAATTCCCGTTTTCTGCGCTTGCGCTTTGCGGTGCGGGGGACTCGGTGGAGGCGCCGTGTCCGAAGCTCCCGCGTCTCCGTCGTCCGCCGTGCCTCCCCCGGGCGTTTACCTGCGTGTGCTGCCGTGGGGGCAGATGCTCCCGCAGGCGGCGGCGGGTTGGTTGGCGGAAGGCTGGTCGGCGACGCAGCCGTTGGACTTGTCCGGGTGGTTGGTCGTCGTCCCAACCCGTCAGGCGGGCCGTCGATTGCGCGAGGCGCTGGCGTGGCGGGCGGATCAGCAGGGTCAGGCGGTCTTTCCGCCCCGTGTGGTGGCTCCGGACGGACTGGCCGCGCTGCTGCTTCCATCGGTACGCGGGGTCTACCCGGAGGCGACGCGGGCGGAGCAGACCCTCGCGTGGATTGAGGCCCTGCTGGAGCTGGAACTGGAGCGCTTTCCGGACGTGTTTCCGCTGGCGCCTCCCTCGCGTTCCTTCAGCTGGGCGCGGGGTCTCGCCGCTCGCCTGATGTTGTTGCAGACCACTCTGGCGGAGTCCGGCCTCCGCATGGCGGAGGTGGCCCGCCGGGCTGGCGGGAGTGCGGGAGAGTTTCCCGAGGAGGCCCGTTGGCAGCAACTCGGTGAGCTGGAGCAGGCGGTCGATCGCCGACTCGCCGCTCGGCAACGGCGCGCGCCTCAGGCGGCGCTGGCGGCGGGCGCGTCGGCCGAGGCCACGCTCCCCTCCGGCGTCCGGCGCGTGGCGGTGATGGCCACGCCGGACCTCACGCCCCTCGCGGTCCGACTCCTTGAGCGCCTCGGTACCCGCGTCCCCGTGGAGATTGTGGTCTTTGCCCCGGCTGCGACCGCCGAGCCCGCAGCGAGCCTCTTCGACCCGTGGGGGCGTCCGCGACCCGAGACGTGGTCGGCGCGCCCGCTCGACTGGCCGGATTTCGCGGAACGCGTGCACCTTTGCGCGGACGCGACGATGCAGGCGGCGCGGATCGTGGATCGAGTCCGGGTTTACCCGCGACCCGAGGGACACATCGCACTCGGGATCGCCGACGCAGACGTGCTCGGTGCGCTGGAGCCGGCGCTCAAGCGCGCGGGGATCGCCTCTTTCAATCCGGCCGGCCGGGCGCGGCGGCGGGATGGCCTCTATGCGCTGCTGAACGCGCTGGCTGCGTTTGCGCGGGGGGCGGACTGGGAGGCGACCACGACCCTCCTGCGTTGCCCCGATGTGCTCGCGTGGCTGGAGACCGAGGGACGACTGGAAGGTGGTACGGAACTCTCGGTGGAGACGCTGTTGGCGCAGATCGACGCGTTGGGGTCTGATCACCTGCCGCCGGATCTCGCCGCCGCGCAGCATTGCGCGAGCGCGGAGCGACCGGACGGAGAGTATCGGAGACCTCGTGACGCTGCGTTGGCCGCGCTCCGCATTCTGGAAGGATTGCGGAAGCGGTTGGTGGCCGGATCGTTTCCCGGCAATGCGACGGATGTGCTCCAGACGCTCTTCGCGGCGCGGAGCATTGAGACGGACTCGGAGCTGTTCGCATCGGCGTCGGCGTGGACGGAGACGGCGCGCGAGGTCGGCTTGGCATTGGAGGCCTTCGACGGCGCCGCGCGCACCCTCGGTGATGCGTGGGAATTCGCGCTAGCGCAGTTTGCGGAGCGCACCTGCTTTGATCAGAAGCGCGATGGTGCGCTGGAATTGAACGGATGGATCGAGCTGCTGTGGGAGGATGCACCGCACCTCGTCGTGGCCGGGCTGAACGAGAAGCACGTCCCCGAGACGATCGTCGGCGACGCCTTCCTGCCCGAGAAACTGCGGGAGCGCATCGGCCTGCGCACCAACGCGCAGCGCTTCGCCCGCGATGCCTATCTCCTCGAAGCGCTCGCGGCGCCGCGCGCGGGATCGCGCGGGCGCCTCGAACTGCTCGTCGGCAAAGTCTCCGCCGACGGCGAGCCCCAGCGGCCCTCAAGGCTGCTCCTGCGCTGCCGTGATGCGGAGCTGCCGGGACGGATCGAGCGGTTGTTCGATGAGATCCGCGCCCCGCAGGCCAGCCTGCCTTGGACCCGCGCGTGGCGCCTGACCCCCCCGCCGCCGGTGTGGACACCACGCCTGTCGGTGACGGCGTTTCGCGACTGGCTCGCCTGCCCGTTCCGCTTCCGCTTGCGCAGGGTTCACCGGATGCGTCCGGTCGCGCTGGATCAGGCCGAACTGGATGCCGCCGGCTTCGGCAATCTCGTGCACCTCGCGTTGCGCGTGTTGGGTGAGCCCGACTGCCGCGACTGCACGGATCCCCGGCGCTTGGCGGACGCCTTGCTGGCGCGGTTCGAGACGGCGGTGCGCTCGTTGCATGGGGATCGCCTCACGTTGCCGCTGATGGTGCAATTCGAGTCGGCCCGCCAGCGTCTCCGGGCGGCGGCGGAGCAGCAGGCCGAGCAGCGCCAGCAGGGTTGGGTGATCGACGCAATTGAGCGCCCCATCGAGGTCGAGATCGGCCGGATCAAGGTCACTGGATCGGTCGACCGCATCGAGCGCAACGAACACGACGGGCGCGTGCGGGTGATTGACTACAAGACCTCGGACAAAGGAGACGCGCCGCGGAGCACTCATCTCCGGCGACCGGGTGAGGAGGACGACTGGCGCGATCCGTGGCAGCGGGTGCCAGAGGGCTCCGGCGAATTGATCTGGAAGGACCTACAACTGCCGCTGTACCGGCGGGCCTCGTTGGCCGACTATGGTGCGGCGATCACCTGCGCGTACTTCACGCTGCCGAAGGCCGTGGGCGAGACGGCGATCATGGAGTGGCCGGATCTCACGGGGGATTTGCAGGCGGCGGCGGATCGCTGTGCGGACGGCGTGGTGGAAGCGATTCTGGCGGGCCGATTCAGTCCGGTCGTCGAGCAGCCCCCGGAGTGGGATGACTTCGCGGAGCTCTTCCATCGCGGTGCGGCGGCGAGCCTTCAGGATGAAGAGGGGGCTTCCGCATGAGGACGGTGCCCAATACGGCGATCCTGGCGTCGGCTGGCTCCGGCAAGACCTTCGCGCTGACGAATCGCGTCGTGGCTTTGCTCGCCCTCGGTGCACCGCCAGAGCGGATCGTGGCGCTCACCTTCACGCGCAAAGCGGCGGGGGAATTTTTCGATGAGATCCTGAAGAAGCTGGCGCATGCGGCCGGCAGTCCTGCGGAAGCCGCGAAGCTGGCGGCCATGATCGGCCAACCGGCGCTGGGCCCGGCGGACTTCCTCGGCCTGCTCCGTCGGGTGGTCGACGCGATGCCGCGGCTGAACCTGGGCACGCTCGACAGCTTCTTCGCCCGGATCGTCCGCAGTTTTCCGCTCGAACTCGGTCTTGGCGGAGACCTGGAGATCCTGCACGAACATGCCGCGCAGCGCGAACGCCGGCGAGTCCTGCGCTCCCTCTTCACCGCGGCCGGCGAGCCGGATGAGGCGCAGCGTGAATTCATCGAGGCCTTCAAGCGCGCCACCTTTGGGCTCGAGGAGAAGGGCTTGGCCGACCGTCTGGAGACCTACCTCAACGACTACGCCGGCGTCTACCTCGCGGCTCCGCAGGTCGACGTGTGGGGCGACCCCGGACGCATTTGGCCGAGTGGCTTCGCTCCCTTGCGGGCCGGGCTCAGCCTCGCGGACGCGCTGACCGCGCTCCGTCGCCACGTGGAAGGCACGGCGTCCCTGCGCGACGGACAGCGGGCGCGCTTGGAAACGGTGATCGCGGATGCGACGGACTGGCGCCCCGGGGCCCCGCTCTCGCGGCCCTTGAACGACCTGCTCGAGAAGGTGGTGGCTCAGCTTCCGGAACTGAGGGCGGGTCGTGGGCAACTCACGATCGACCGAGTTCGGTTTTCCCCGGATCCCCCGTTTGCGGCGGCGCTGGTGGCCTTCGCGGAGGCCATGATCGGTGCGGAGTTCAAGCGCCGCTTGGAGACGACGAAGGGGCTCTTTGCCCTGCTCCGGACGTACGAGCAGCGCTACCACGAGGCAGTGCGGCGCAACGGGCGCATGACCTTTGCCGACGTCGAGCGACTCCTGCGTCCGGACGCCGGCGGCCCGCTGCTGGAGTCGGGCCTGAGCGTGGCGGAGGACGAAGCGGGTGAGCGGCGGTTGGCGATCGATTGGCGGCTCGATGCGCAATTTGATCACTGGCTGCTCGACGAGTTTCAGGACACCAGTCACGGCCAGTGGACGGTGTTGCGGAACCTGATTGATGAAGTGGTGCAGGATCCGGAACGGGCACGATCGTTCTTTTACGTCGGCGACGTGAAGCAGGCGATTTATGCGTGGCGCGAGGGGGACTCACGCCTCTTTCGCGAGATCCTGCAGCACTACAACCAGACGAATCCCGCTGCGATCGTGGAGCAGGAACTCAATGCCTCCTGGCGATCGGGCCCGGCGGTGATTGCGGCGGTGAACCGCGTCTTCAGCGACCAAGCCGCGCTGGGTCAGGTCATGTCGGGTGCGGCGGTGACGGCGTGGTCGCAGGAATGGCGTGAGCACACCTCGGCTCGGCCCTCGCTGGGAGGAGTGGTGGAGTGGCGTTTGGCGGACGATCAGGAAGGGCGGTTCGCTGAGACCCTCCGGATCCTGCAGGAGACCGACGCGCTGGGCCGCGGGCTGAGTGTGGCGGTGCTGGTCGAGAAGAACGATACCGGCAGTGCCTTGGCGGATTATCTGCGCCGACGGGGAGGATTGCCGGCGGTGGCGGAGAGCGATCTCACCGTGTGCACCGACAACCCCTTTACAGCGGTTCTCCTCGCGATGCTGCGGGCGGCGGCGCATCCCGGTGACACCCTGGCGTGGGGGCACGTCCGCATGACCCCGTTGGCGGCGGTGCTGGCGGAGCAGGGTGTGACCTCGCCGGAAGCGCTGACGCGGCGACTGCTGCGGGAGATTCACGCTCAGGGATTTGCGGCGACGCTGGAGCGTTGGATGGAGGCATTGGCGGCGCGGCTCGATCCGGCGGATGCGTTCAGTCGACTGCGCGGAAGGCAGCTGGTGGAGGCGGCGCGGGACTTTGATGAATTGGCGAGCCGGGACGTGGTGGAGTTCCTCCAGTATGCCGAGCGTCATAAAGTGCGGGATGCGGACACCGCGGCGGTGGTGCGGGTCCTGACGATTCACAAGGCGAAAGGCTTGGGCTTTGACCTGGTGATTCTTCCGGACCTCGAGGGTGGCTTTGGGGCCCGGCGTGCGTCGTTGGCGGTGAAGAAAGCTCCGGATCGCAGCGTATCGTGGATCCTAGAAGTGCCGAACAAGGTCTTCGCGGACAGCGATCCTGTGCTGACGCAGTACAAGGAGGAAGCGGATGCACAGGCGGCTTACGAGGCCCTGTGCAAACTGTATGTGGCGATGACCCGGGCCAAGCGGGCGATGTACCTCGTGACACAACCGGTGGCGGAAGGATCCCGGACCCGGGATTTTCCGCGGTTGCTGCGGGATACGCTGGGTGAAGCGTACCGTGAGGGGGACCCTCGTTGGTACGAAGCGTTGCGGCCTGAACCACCCGCGATTCTTGGCGATCGCGTGGTGAAAGTGGAGGCGCCGCCGGCGCCGGCGCGGTTGCCGGCGCGCACGCCCTCGGGTACGGAGCGCAGCGTGTTGCAGGGAGCGCAGGTGTTCGCGTTGTCGGCTTCGGCGGGGGCGGAGCGCGGCACGGCGGTGCACGCATTGCTCGCGGAAATTGGGTGGCGGCGAACCGGCGAGGGCGGCGTGGAGTCGGAGCTTTGGAATCACGCCGATGCCTCCATCCGCGCGGAGGCGCAGGCGTGCCTCGATGCGCCGGCCCTGGAGGAGGTCTTTGCGCGACCGTCCGAAGCCCTCGGTGGGTCGGAGTTGTGGCGGGAGCGGGCCTTCGAGGTGGTGCTCGACGGCCATTGGATCACCGGCATCTGCGACCGTGTGGTCATCGCGCGGGAATCGGACGGCACGGCGCGGCGGGCGTGGGTGTGGGACTTCAAGACCGACCGGGTGGGGGATCGTGCCGGTGCGTTCCGGGCGGCTGAGCGTTATGCCGAGCAGCTGGAATTGTACCGGCGGGTCGTTGCGAGACTGACCGGATTGGCGGAAAAGGAAGTCCGGTGCGGGCTGGTTTTCACCCAGATCCGTGAGTGGGTTCCGGTGGGCTGATTTAGCCCGTTGGGAAAATGAGCTTTACAGCCGAGGCGCGGCACGGCACCTCTTGACGTTCCAATTCTCACACCATGGGCAACCTGAAGAAGAAGCGTCGTCTGAAGATGAACAAGCACAAGCGCAGGAAGCGCTTGAAGTCGAATCGTCATAAGAAGCGCACCTGGCAGAAGTAAACACGTCGGACCGCCGTTTCGGCGTCCTCGTGGCCCTTTTTTCTCAAACCCGCCGCTCTCCCGCGGCGGGTTTTTCGTTTTTTTCACAGCGCAGGGAGTGCCGTGCGCCTGAAGATTAATGTAATTATTCTGCGTATATCGTTAAATACTAGAGGAAAACAGGTTAAGCGATAAATTGGCCTTGAGCCCTTAAAAGAAGGCATTTCTGGGTGGGGCTGGGGAGGTATCCTCAGGCGGGATGGGAGTCCCTTGTGAGGCTGGGGGGATGAAAACGGAGCCTAACCTTCGGGTGGCCCGTGCCGAATAGGGGTCCGGCGCCTTCTTCATGCTCTTCTCCCCAAAGGCCAAAGGCTTCTTCGTCGATTACAACGAAAACGGCGTTTTCGTTGCGCGGACGAGTGCGCCCAAACCTCCCTTCGTGGTGGAGGAGATGCGCGAAGTCGCGAAGGACAATGCGGCCGGTTTGGCGGAGGTGCTGAAGCAATTGCAGCCCAAGCGATCCCGCTCCGGGTACGTCCATGCGACGGTGGGAATGCATTCCGAGAAGCGCTTTGTGCGCCGGGCGACCGTCGATCTGAAGCGCGTCAAGGAGGTCGGTTACCTCGATGAGGTGTTGCAGACGCAGTTTCGCATCGAGCCGGAGAAGTTTACGGCGGCGGCGCTCCGTCCGAATGATGGCGGCGAGTATGATGCGCCGAATGCCACGACCAAGGACGTCGTGCTGTGCGGTATTCCGTCCGACGAGATCGTGGCCTTTCAGGATTCGCTGCTCGCCCAAGGGATCTATCCGGATCGCTTGGAAATGACCTCCGTCTCGTGCCTTGGGGCACTCGCGGACTACATTTCCTTCACGCGTTCGAAGGTCCCCACGCTCGTTCTCGAGCTGGGTTTCGATAGCACCCACTCCTTCATCCTGTCGCCGTCCGGCATCGAGGCATCACGCCCGTTCCCGATGGGGCTCTCGTCGATGATCCCGGTGGTGCAGAAGGAACTCGGGTTGAAGGATGAGGACTCCGCCAAGCGCCTGTTCTTCTCCAACACCTTCGATTTCACGGGGATGGGCGCACAGTTGATTCAGCGCCTGATCCGTGAACTGCAGTCTTCGATCGGCTTCTACGAGGTGCAGACGGGTCTGACGATCGGTCAGATGGTCTGCATCCAGTTCCCGCCCAAGCTCGCTTGGATCGCCGACGTCGTCGCGAACGAATTGGGGATCAAGATGCTCCAGCCCGACATGGTGACGTGGCTGAGTGCGCGTGAGGTCACGCTTTCCGACTCGGTCCATGCCTACGCCGCTGATCCGCGCTGGCTTGGGGTACTCAGCCTGATGGTCAACTACGATGCCAACGCTTCCCAAACGAAAGCCTGAGAAGGCCCGTGCGCCTTTGGTGCCGGCGTGGCACCCGAACTTCCGCAACTTCCAGCGGTTGCCCGACACGAAGCCGGTCCGGACGGTCTTTTTCATCAATGGTCTGGCGGTGGTCGTGGCGCTGGTCCTGCTGCTTTTCGTCGCCTACCAAGAGTATGCGCTCTTCACGGTCAACCGGCAGATCGCCGAGTTGGAAGCGCAGATCGAGCGCGACCAGAAGCTGAGCCGCCAGGCGGTCACGCTTTTCAAGCAGTTCCAGGAAGAGGAGAAGAAGATCCTCGATCTCGAGACCTTTCTGCGGAGCCCCGTGGCGGTGTCGGATCTGATGCTGGACATCGGTCGCACTCTACCCAACCGCATCGCGCTGCGCAGTGTGTCCTACCGGGATACGGGAGTGATCATCCGTGGCATGGTGCGGGGCGCCGGCGACCGCGCGAGCGGTGAGGTCAGTACCTACGTCGAGCAACTGCGTCGCGATCGCGTGTTCGCGGCGCTCTTCGGCAACATTTCGCAAACGTCGCTCGCGCGGGATCCGCAGAGCGGACGCATGACGTTCGAGTTGTTCCTCAAGTTCAAGAGCGCTCCGGCGCCCGCCGCCAAATGAGTCTCAAGACCGAAGATCTCGTCGCGGGCATCAAGAAGTACCCGATCATCGTCGTCTCCGTGGCGCTTTCGGTGGGCCTGGTTCTCTCGCGGCTGTATCGCCAGGATGGGCTCCCGGCCGCGACCGCGCTGCTCGAGGAGCGCACCACGGTCGGAAATCGACTCAAGCTCAACGTCGTCAACTCGGCCCAGCTGGCCGAGCAGCGCGCCGCCGTGGTCGCCGCCAACGCCGCCGTCTCCGCGCGGCTGATCCGCCCCGCCGAGTTGGCGAACAACCAGCAGTTCTTCTACCGGATCGAGTCCGAGACCGGGACGCGCTACAAGGATCTCAAGCAGCTGCCGCCGGTCCCAGCCGTCAAGGGAAGCACGACCTACGTGGCGGTCCCCTACAATCTGATCGTCGAGGGCAATTACGGCCAGTTGCTGAGCTATCTGCGACGGTTGGAAAACAGCGCCCCGTTCTGCCGGGTCTCGAGTGCGACGCTGTCGCGCGAGTCCAACGACATCAACGATCCGATGGTCACCCTCACGCTCACGATCGAGCTGCTCGGCCAACCCTGACCATGCACGCTGCCAAACTGCCCTCGCCTTGCCGTCACTCCCGTTGTGGGCGGGTCCTGATCGTCTCGGTCCTCCTGGCGGGCCTGTGCTCCTCCGCGTGGGCCCAGCGTAAGTCCACCTCCGACCTCACCCCGCCGGCGCGCCGGGCAACGACCGTTGAGCTGGCGACGCGGCTCGCGGCCACGCCCGAGATTCCCCGCCTGCCGGCGAAGTCCGTCAATCCGTTCAGCCCCGCTGGCTGGGACGCCCCGGATCCTGACGAGCAGCGCCTCGCCTCCGAGGCCGCCGAGAATGCCCGCCGCGCCGGTCTCGCCGCCCAGTCCCGCCCTCAGCGCAACGCTCTCGCCTCCGTCGCGAACGCCATCCAGCCGTCCGGGGTCGTGCTGCTGGGTGGCCAACCCACGCTGCTGATCCGCGGCCGCCGCGTGCGCGTCGGAGACGCCTTGTCCGCCACGTTCGAGGGGCGCGCTTACACCGTCACGATCACCGCCATCACCCGCGACAGCTTCACCCTCCGCATGAACGGAGAGGAACTTACCCGTCCCATCAAATCAGGAACCAAACCATGAGAACCCGCTCGCTGATCCTCGCGCTGCTGGTCGCCGCCACCCTGCCGATGCTCCGCTCGCAGGCTCCGGCGCCGGCACAGCCTGAACAAACCCCGGAACCGGCCCCTGCCACTGCAGAGGTCGTCCTCGCCGATGAGGCACCCATCACCCTCTCCACCAAGGCCAAGGACACGCTTTCGGTCGATTTCCCGGACGAGGACATCCGCACGATCCTGCGCAACGTCGCGGACTTGTTCGAGTTGAACCTCGTCATCCCGGATACGCTCCAGGGCAAGACGTCCATCAAGCTCCGCGATGTGACCTGGCGCCAAATCTTCCAGGTCACGCTCAGCCCCGCCGGCTACACCTTCATCGAGGACGGCAACATCATCAAGATCGTCACCACCGACTCCCTCAACCTCGAGCCGGTGAGCACCGACGTCTACGTGATCAACTATGCCAAGGCGGAGGACATCCGGAAGTCCATCGAGCCTTTGATCGACACCGCCGCCGGTGGTCGCCTGATCGTCGACGCGCGCTCCAACGCCCTCGTCATTTCTGAGCGTCCCACGCGCATGCAGCGTGTCCGCACGATCATCGATCGTCTGGATCGTGCGACGGAGCAGGTCATGATCGAGTCCAAGTTCATCGAGGTCACCGACCGCGACGTGAAGAACCTCGGCGTCAAGTGGGACTCCCTCGCCGGCTATCAGATCGGCGGCGGTCCGTTCAACCAGACCTTCAACCGCTCGCGTGATGGCGGCTACTCCACCGGTTCGGACTCCCGTTCTGGCTCGGAGAACAACCGCAGCTCCGGTTCCGCGTCCGCGTCGGCGTCCGAAAACTCCAGCTCCGCCTCCAACGACGGCAGCGCAGCGTCGGTGAACGGTACCGTCAGCAGCCGCTCCAACACGGGCAGCACTTCGTCGCTCGCCAACAGCGGAGAGAGCAGCTCCTTCGGCGAGTCGAACAACGCCGTCACCAGTGCGTTGGACGCCTTCCAGAACCTGACCAATGCGGGTTCTACGGGTCGCGTCAGTTCCGCCGTTTTCAACGCGGACCAGTTCAACGTCGTGCTGAGCGCGCTCAGCACCCTGACGGACATCAAGATCGTTTCCAACCCGACGGTCGTCACGCTGAACAACACCGAGTCCTCGATCAATGTCGGTGAAGAATACCCGATCCCGAACTACACCTACAATCAGGAGCGTGGTACGTTCGAGGTCTCTGGCTTCCAGTACCGCCCGATCGGTATCATCCTGAAGGTCACCCCGCAGGTCAACGGGCAGGGTTTCATCCGGATGAGCGTCGAGCCCGAGGTCAGCCAACGCAATGGCGAGACGACGTTCGGCGGCGCCGGCGGCGCTTCCATTCCGATCATCGCGACCCGCAAGGCGAAGACGCAGGTCTCCCTCAAGGATGGTCACACGATGGGTCTCGGCGGCTTGATCACGTCTCGCACCGAGACCGGCGCCAACAAGGTCCCCGTGCTGGGCAACATCCCGGTGCTGGGCCGCGCCTTCCGCTCGAACAATCACGACAAGCAGTCCACCAACCTGCTCATCTTCATCACCGCGAAGACCGTTTCGGCCGACGGCGCCGCCGTCGGCGAGGTCTTCGATCCCCGCGCGGTCCGCTCCAGCGGCCTGCGCAAGGACGAACTGCCCGGCTACCGCGATGGTTCCGATCCGTTCGTCTCGGAGTCCCCGGAGGCGCAGTCCGGCTCCAAGTCCAAGTCCAAGCCGTGAGCCCGGGAGGTCCCTCCCTCCGCTCATTCCATCCCTAATCGATGCGACCATGAAATCCTTTCTTCGCGCTTTCCTTGGCTGCTGGCTCCTGCTGGCCGCAGCCTCGGCGGCCCGAGCCCAGGTCCTGACTGTGGACATGGTGCTGCCCGGTAACGAGGCCAGTGGCCCCGCCGGAAGCACCGTCCAACTGCAGGCCCGGGTCACCGGTACCGCCAGTCTCTACAATACCCAGTTCTTCGTGAACGGCGCCCCCGTCACGCTGCTGATCAATCACGCGTCCGCGCTCGTGCCGACCGCGCTGCCGTCGGTGGTGGCCCAGTGGACACCACCGCAACCGGGCGTTTACTTCATCACGGCTTCCACCACCGACGCCGTGGGCAACCGCGCGTCGTCCCTCGCCGTGCGTTACTTCGCCACCGGCACCGTGGTGTCTAATCCGCTCCCCAATACGCTGGTGCCCATCGGGTCCTCCGTGGTCATCAAGGCCGACGCCACGCCCGCCTCCGGGTTCGTCCGGCAGATCGAGTTTTTCGTTGATGGCATCAGCCAAGGCGTCGACCTGACCGCACCTTACTCGATCCTCTACACGCCGCCGGCTTCTCCGACCACGCACGAGATCACCGCTGTCGCCACGGACAACAACGGCAACGTTCTCCCGACGAGCACGCCGGTGCAGATCAATAGCGTGGCTCCGATTGGGCTCCTGCCCACGGTGTCCGTCGCCAGCCCCGCCAACGATACCGCGTTGCGAATCCCTGACTACGTCCAGAGCGCGTCCGCCGCGATTCCGATCAGCGTGATCGCGAACGATGCCGACGGTCTGGTCTCCAAGGTGGAGATCTACGTCGACGGCGTGCTCGTGAGCGTCGATCAACAGTTCCCGTACGGCTTCCTCTGGCAACCCCAGGCCACGGGCACCTACCGCATCGCCGCCCTCGCGTTCGACGACAAGAACAACGTCGTCGCCTCCTCCTCCAATCGGGTGGTGATTTCCGCTCCCCCGACCGTGACCGTCACGTCACCGGCAGATGGTTCGACGTTCTCCGCCGGCGCCCCGGTCACGCTCACCGCCAACGCGAGCGACTCCGACGGCACGGTCACGTCCGTCCAGTTCTTTGCCGATGGCGTGCTCATCGGCGATGACGCGACCGCGCCGTACAGTGTGGCGTGGACCCCGGTCCAGAAGCGCGACGGGACGTTTACGTTCCTCACCGCTCTGGCGACGGATAACTTCGGCATCACGACGATATCCCGGACGATCAACGTCACGGTCACCGGCTCCGGTGGCGGTGGCGGCAGCAGCATCGGTCTCATGCCCACGGTCACGCTCAATTCGCCGGGCGCCGGCACCCGGATCCGCGCCGGTGACACGATCACCCTCGGCGCTTCCGCCACGGATCCCGATGGCAACGTCCTTTCGGTGCAGTTCTTCGCCAACGGACAAAGCGTGGGTTCCGACTCGACCTTCCCTTATTCGACGACGTGGACGCCGAACAGCCTCGGTGCCTACGCGCTCGTGGTGAAGGCCCTCGATAACGACGGTAACGTGGCATCCGCCACCGTGCCCGTGGATGTCGTCGCCCCCAGCGCCGGCTTGCCGCAGGTCGCCTTGGTCTCGCCGGTCGATGGTGCCCTCGGTACCGTCGGAGCCCCTGTCGCCTTGGCCGCCAACGCCGTCGATAGCGACGGCACGATCACGGCCGTGGAGTTCCTGGTCAGCGGCGAATCCATCGGCACCGTCGTCGCGTTCCCGTACGTCGTTCCGTGGGTTCCCTCCGCTCCCGGCGTGTACTCGGTCGCAGCCATTGCCACGGACAACGCCGGCAACCGCGTGGGTTCTGCGGTGGCGACCGTGACAGTCCAGCCGGCCGTGGGCAATGTGCCGGTCGCGAGCCTCGCGTTCAATGACCCGACACGCGGGGTGAGCAATCCGCCGAAGGAAGCGGACTTGTTGAAGCCCGTGGACGTCGCTTACGGCTCGAAGCTGATCCTCTCCGCCGGCGTCGTCGACGAGGGGGGCACCGTGACCAACGCCAGCTTCTTCATCAACGGTCGTCGGATCGCCTCCGTGAACGCCGCACCGTTCTATACGGTGACGTCGCTCGACACGTTGAGCAATGTGATCGCGACGGTCGTGGTGACGGATGACTCCGGCAACGTGACCAGCGCCGCGCCGCTGGCGATCCGGACCATCCCGTCCAACGCCGCCGCTCCCCTCGAGGTCAGGCTGGCCAGTCCGGTGACGGGCGCGAGCTACACGGCAGGCGGTCAGATCGTGTTCGCCGCCTCGCACAATGCGGGTAATCGTCCGTCTCCGGTCATCGACTACTACGTCAATGGCTCGATCTTCACGACGGTGACCGCCGAACCGTTCACGGCCAATCTCGGCATCACCCGCGCGGGCGCGTATGACATCCATGCTGTCCTGCGGGCGGAGAATCGGACGACGGTCTCCCAGGTGGCACGGATCACGGTCAAGGCGGGCTCTCCGCCGAAGGTGTCGATGACGTCGCCGGCCAGTGGCTCGGCATCTCCCTTGGGGCGCGGCTTCACGGTCTCGGCAAGTGCCTCCGACGTCGATGGAACCATCTCCGACGTGCAGTTCTTCGCGAACGGTGCACCGATTGGAAGTTCCTCGGCGGCTCCGTACACCGTCAGCTTCAACCCGGCCTCCCCGGGCGTCTACCGGATCACGGCGCTGGCCAAAGACAGCAGCGGCCAGCAGACCATGTCGACCGCCGCCTCGGTGCTAGTGAGTTCTGACACCTCCTCAATGGGCGGAGACACGATCTACACCGGGAACTTCTCCGCGGGTACCGAGTCCGGGCGCATCACCTTGATCAATTCGGGTGGCCAGACCGCAGTCGCGATCGCCCAGACGAACGGCCCCACGCCGTCGTTCTACTTCTACCAGGGGATCACCGTCGACTCCGGTGGCGGATTCAGCCTCACGGACAGCACTGGGGCCACGCTCATCAGCGGTCGTTTCTCCGACACGGGAGCGACCGGGACCTTCGATGGCGGCAGGGTGTCGTTCATCTCGCCGCTGACGTTCGGGACCAGCACCACGGCGGCGCCTTCGGGTCTGTACAACGGCAATCTGACGGGCCGCGCCACGAGTAGCGTCGTGGGCATCGTCGGCGCCGATGGCACGCTCTCGCTCTACGTGGCGGACGGCACGGCGCGCGATGCGGGTTCGGGGGGCGTGAGCGCTTCGGGCGCGTTTGCCTTCAACCTCGCTTCCGGAGCTCGCGTCTCCGGCACGATCCAGACGGCGAGCCGTTTCATCTCCGGCACCATCACTGGCGGTTCACTCGCCGGCACGTTCACCGGTGCAGCTTCCAGCGGCGCCTCGTTCAGTGACGGCGTGCTGCGCAACGTTTCGACCCGCGGACTCGTGGGCACCGGCGAACGCGTGCTCGTGGCCGGATTCGTCGTCGCGGGCGATCAGCCCAAGCGGATGCTGCTGCGGGCTGTCGGTCCAAGCCTCGCGAGCCTCGGCGTCACCGGAGTACTGGCAAACCCGAACCTGCAGCTCTACCGCGGACAGTCCGTGATCAATCAGAACGACGACTGGGGCAATAACGCCGAGGCGCAGGCCGCGGCGACCCAGGTCGGCGCCTTCCCGCTGCCGGCCGGCAGTCTCGACTCCGCACTCGTGGTCACCCTCAACCCCGGCATCTACACCGCCGTGGTCTCGGGCGTGAGCGCGGGTACGGGCGTGGCGCTGGTCGAGGTCTTCGATCTCGATGTGCCGGAGCCGTTCACCGCCCAGAAGGTCCTCAACCTCTCCACGCGCGGCGATGTCGGCACCGGCGATCGCGCGCTGCTGGTCGGCTTCGTGGTCAATGGCACCTCTGCCAAGAAGGTGCTGATCCGCGCGGCCGGGCCCGCACTCGGAGCCCTCGGCGTGTCGGGTGCCTTGACCGATCCGTTCCTGCGCGTCTTCCAGGGATCGACCGTGATCCGTGAGAACGACAACTGGGAGTCGGGCAACAACCTCGCGTTGCTCCGGGAAGGCTCCGCCAAGACCGGCGCCTTCGCGTTCCCGGCCGGAGGGAAGGATGCGGCGGTCCTGCTGACCCTGCCCCCGGGCAGTTACACCGCTCAGGTCTCCGGCGTGGGCGGCGCAACGGGCGTCGGCCTCGTCGAGGTCTACGAAGTGCCGTAATCACCGCTCGTTTCTCCGCACGCAAAACCCCGCCCGCGGGCCGGTTATCCGGCATCGCAGGCGGGGTTTTTGTTTTTCGGGTTGGCCGTCGACGCGCGGCGGCGGTCCGATGTCGACGTCGGCCCCGGTGCTCTGGCTTCGGTTCACCCGAGACCGGCGGGAGGTTCGCCACGTGGGCGCGCGGGGTTGACGAACGCGTCGAGCATTCGTCCGTGATGCGCTGCTGCGGGGTGCACTGGGACCCTGTGGAGAGTCTCCCGTCAGGGGATCGGGGCCCATGACCCGCCGCAGCGGCTGACCCCGCGAAGCCACCCGCTCAGTCGAGGAATCGTCGTCGCCATTCCGGCCGCAGCGTCATGCATGCCGAGGGGCGACGAAACAGCCGGTGCCTTCGCCGCGCGATCCAGGCGTACGCCGCGTCCCGGAGCACGCGTGGGATCGCCCACCCGATCACGGTCCAGCGCCACCGCGGCAACGCGGCGAGGATCCCGAGCACGGCGTCGGAGCGCTGCCGCACCGCACCCTTCGCGTCGACCAGCACCAGCGTGTCGAAGTCTTGGGTCGGCAGGTTCGCTTCAGTCAGGAGTCGCTGGCCGAGGGGAGATTGCAGCGCCGTGAAGTGAAAGTGCCCGGCCGGATCCCGCCGGAGAATCGCCTGCACGCTCCGGCTGCACAGCCCGCATTCGCCGTCGTAGAGCACGAGGGGGAGGACGGGAGCGGAGAGAGGGGCGCGCGTACCCAGAGGTGACGGTGCGGAGCGTTCTGGGCGCGGCGGGTGCGCGGACTGAAAGACGCGGGGCGAGCGCGCCGCGCCCTCGTCCGTCCGTCTTCCGCCACCGCCCGCCCGATCCTCCCCAGACGACGGCAGGGGGTCAGGGGATGGCGACGCGGTCATGGAGTAACCCTAGCGCCGCCTGCCCGGCCCGCCAAGCGCCGCTTTGCAGTTGAGCCAGCCGGGCAGCCCGAGCAGCCTTCGAGCGCCTCAGGGCGCCCCGGCCCGGGCCTATAGCTCAACGGTTAGAGCAGAGGACTCATAATCCTTTGGTTCTGGGTTCGAATCCCAGTGGGCCCACCAGCGCGCGGTCGTGGCGGCGAGCCACGCGTCCTGACCGGAGTTCCGCATCGGCTTGCGGGGTCGAACGGGCAAGGTGAGGCTTTTCCCGCGATGCCGCGCTTTACCCGCTATCTCGGAATCGACTACTCCGGTGCCGGCACGGCCGACACACCGCTCACCGGGTTGCGGTTGTTTGAGGCAGCCGAACCCACCGACGACGTCGGCGGGGCACGGGCGCAGGAACACCGTCCCGGCGCGGGGCGGGGACATTGGACGCGGCGCGGGCTCGCGGCATGGGTCGTGGCCGCGCTCGCGGAGGTCCGGGAGCCGATGCTGGTCGGCATCGACCATGGCTTCTCGTTTCCTGAAGCCTACTTCGCGGCGCACCGGGTGCCGCGGGACTGGCATCGGTTCTTGGCGGATTTCTGCCGGCATTGGCCGACGGATGCGCCTGAGGTGACCGTCGAGGCGCTCCGCCGGTCACGCAGCCAGGGAGCGGCCCGCCGCGGCGGCGAATCCCGCTGGCGCCGGCTGGCCGAGGTCCGCTCCGGTCCCGCTAAATCGGTCTTCCATTTCGACGTTCCGGGCTCGGTCGCCAAGTCGACTCACGCCGGCCTGCCGTGGATCCGGGCGATCGGTGAATCTGTCGGCTGGGACCGCATCCACGTGTGGCCGTTCGACGGCTGGAATCCACCGCCCGGCCGCCACGTGCTCGCGGAGGTGTACCCCGCCCGCTGGAATCAATCGATCCCCCGGGCTCTGGGCCACACGCCCGACCAGCACGACGCCGCGTGCGTGGCGGCGGCGCTGGCGGCGGCGGATCGGTCCGGGGAACTGGAGTCGTTGCTCGCGCCGCCGCTCAGGCCGGAAGAGCGTCGGCAGGCGCGCTACGAGGGCTGGATTCTCGGCGTGGGAGCCTGAGCGGGAGTGCGGCCGGTCGTGGCGGTTCAGGGTTCGACCCCGCGACCGCCCGCTGTCGCGGCCGGTCGATGCTACGCTGCGGGGCGAAGCGGCCGATCTCCTTCGCCGGCGCGGTCGCATGAAGGTGGGATCCGGCGCCGTGGCCTCGTCCTCGCGCAAATGCGGGGTGCGGATTGGCTTTTTCCTCGCGCGCGCTACGGTCCCGCCATGGGCACGCTGGTTCCCGTCTTCACCCCGCTCGCGGCCTCGGAGCACGACGCCGTGGCGGTGCTCCTGCATCGCTCGCTCGTCAGCTGGTACGAGTCGAAGCTTGGGCAGGGGTCGCGGTTCGGCGATCGCCCGGAGCCTTTCCGGCTGATCCCCGAGGTGTATGCCGCGTTGGATCCGGGCGAGGCGCTGGCGGCGCGGGCGGCGGACACCGGCCAGCTGCTTGGCGTGTGCTTCGTGCATCCGCGGCCCACGCATGTGTCGCTCGGGATTGTCGCGGTCGCCCCTGAGGCTCAGGGGCTGGGCGTGGGCCGGGGGCTTCTCGTGCGGGCGCTGGAGCGCGCCGACGCACTCGGCGTCCCGGCCCGGCTCGTGTCGAGTTTGCTCAACCTCGATTCGTACTCGCTCTACACGCGCCATGGCTTCGTGCCCGAGGAGGTGTATCAGGACATTGTGCTCACGGTACCGCCATCTGGATTGGCGTTGCCGCCGGAGGTGGGGGCGCGGATCAGGGCATCCCGCGCGGGCGTCGCGGGGGTCGCTGCACCGCGGCGTGTGCGCGCGGCGACGCCCGACGATGCGGCCAGGATCACTGCGTACGAGCATGCCCGGCGGGGCATCGCGCGCCCGGCAGACCATGCGCTCTTTCTCGCCAATCGCGTGGGCGACTGGCGGGTCTGGGTGGCGGAGGACGCGGCTGGGGCATTGACGGGTTACTTGGTCGCCAGCGTGCACCCGCACCATCGCGCCGTTGGGCCAGGGGCGGTGGATGACGAGGCGACGGCCGAGGCGCTGCTCCTTACTGCGCTGGATGCTTACCGCGGTGGCAGCGTGCTGGTCCTCGCGCCGGCGGCGGCCGCGGGCCTCGTGGCTCTGCTGTATGCGCTGGGCGGCCGCAACGTCGAGTTGCACGTCGCGCAGGTACGGCCGGTGCCGCTGCCGCAGTCGAGCCGGAGTGGGGTGCAGCACCCCGCGCTGCGCGTCAGTCCGCGCGGCTTCGCGTTTCCCACCTTCCTGCCCGAGAGCGCCTGAGCGGGAGCGCGGCCGTCGCGCGGCCAGAGATCCCGGCTGCGGCCGTCGTGCGGGGCGAGTCTAGCTCGCTTCCTCGTTCGAGAAGACGTGTTGCACGTCGTCGTGCTCCTCGAGTCCATCGTGCAACCGCTCGATCGCGGTGGCCCCCGCGGCGTTCACGGGCACGGTGCTGGTCGGAATATAGGCGAGTTCCGCGCTGGCGGTCTTGATCCCCGCGGCGTCGAGCGCGTGCAGCACCTTGTCAAAGCGCGTGACCTCGCAGCGGACCTCGAAACCCTCGTCGGTCGTGATCACGTCGTCGGCGCCGGCATCGAGCGCGATCTCCATCAGCCGGTCCTCGGTGACTTGGTCCTTGGCGATGAGGAACTGCCCGGCGTGCAGGAACTGGAACGCCACCGCCCCCGAGGCGGCGAGGTTGCCGCCATGCTTGGCGAAGATGCTGCGCACGTCCTGAGCGGACCGCGTCTTGTTGTCGGTGGTGACCTTGACCACGAAAGCGACGCCCCCGGGACCGTAGCCCTCGTACGTGACATCCTCGTACACGACGCCTGGGAGTTCGCCGGTACCCTTCTTGATCGCCCGATCGACGTTGTCGGCGGGCATGTTGGATTCGCGGGCCTTGAGCAGCAGCGTGCGCAGCCGGGCGTTCGCGTCGGGGTCGCCTCCGCCGGCCTTGGCGGCCAGCGTGATGTCGCGGGAAAGCCGGGAGAACACCTTGCCCTTGCGGGCATCGGTCACGGCCTTGAGCCGCTTGACCTTGGACCATTTGTTATGGCCTGCCATGGCGGGTGACGGAAGGGAAAGACGCGGGTGGGCGGGAACGATCGCGAGCCGGAGGCGGGGGGGGCCGCTGCTCCGGCCGGCAGAGAGATTACTTCTTGTTCGAGCGCTTGGCCTGCTTCCACGGATTGCCGCCGACGACGGCGGGGGTGGCGGCGGGGGCTGGATCATCCTTCGAGAACTTGTTCACCAGCAATTGTTGGATGATCGTGAAGAGACCGTTCACGGTCGAGTAGAGGGCGAGCGCGCAGGAGAAGTTGTAGCAGAACAGCGTGAAGATGATCGGCATGAACTGCATCATCTTCACCTGCAGGTTGTCCGTCGTCGGCGTGGGCGTGAGCCGCATTTGCACGACCATCGTGGCGCCCATGAGCAGAGGCATGATGTTGAGCGGCAGCCCGAAAATCCGCGCGACGGTGTCGGGAGCGGAGAGATCGTGTGCCCACAGGAACGAGGCATAGCGCAGTTCCGACGCGCTCTGGAGCATCGCGAAGAAGCCGACGAAGAGCGGGATGGTGATCAGGATCGGCAGGCAGCCGCCGAGCGGGTTCACCTTGTTCTCCTTGAAAATCTCCATCGTGGCCTGATTCAGCTTCTGCGGGTTGTCCTTGTGTTTCTCGCGGACGGCCTGGAGCTGCGGCTGGAGCTTCTGCATGCGCTTCGCGGCGCGGGAGGCGGCGAGCGTGAACGGCAGCGTGATGATCTTGAGGAAGAGGGTCATGAGCACGATCGCCCAGCCCCAGCTCGGGATGAAGTCATACGCGCTGTGCATCAGCGTGAGGAGGAACGGCCCGACGTAGCCCGAAAGCAGGATCCGGTTGAAGAAGTACCGATCGAACTGCATCACGCGATCCTGCTGGTTGGGCAGCGCGGCGAGGCGCTTGTACTCCTTGGGGCCGACGTAGAGATCGCCGCCGAAGGATTCCGTCGCCTGCGGTGCGAGCGCCTTCAGGTCGACCCGGACGGTGCCGGCGACGCCGATGTTCGGGGACGTGGTTCCCGGGAACGGGGGCAACTCGACGCGGCGCGTGACGATACCGATGCCGGGTTGGTCGAGGTGGAGGATGGAAGCGAAGAACTGGTTCTTGACGGTGGCCCAGACGACGGAGCCCATCTGTTCGATCTGGGGCTTGGGGTTCGGATCGCCGAAGCCCATGCCGGCGAGGAAGCCGCCGCCCTCGAGCTCGCTGCGTTCGTTGAACTGGAATTCCTCGCCGTTGAAGAACCCGACGTTGAGGTACTGTCCGTAATCCAGCGCGCTGAACGGCGCGGCGGTGCCGAGACTCAGCGCGGCGCGGGGCAGGGCGATCGTTTGGTCGGTGAGGTTGCGGAACGACGTCTCGTGGCGGATCTCGTAAGGATCGTCGCCTTCCTTGAGGGTCGCGTCGTTGGAATGAATGGAGTAGCGGCGCGTGACCTCGATGCGGTTCTCGAGCACGATGCGGTAGACCACCTCGGTGGCCGACGCGGAAACCAGCTCGTAGCGCGCCTTGCGGTCGAGGCCCGGGAACTCGGCGAAGGCGAGGATCGGGTCGGCGCGGAGCGAATTGAACACGAACGGAGCCGGCTGATCCTGAATGGCGGGATACTTCAGGAAGGCCACCTCGCGGACCGCGCCACCGAAGTCGCTCAGGCGAACCTCGACGTAGGCGTTGCGGAGCGTGGTGACGCGGGCCTCCGCGTCGTCGCTGACGAGCGCGGCGAAGGTCGATGAAGCGGCCGCCGGCGCGGCCGGGGCGCCGAGGCTCGGCGTGGCCGGGGCTCCGGGCGCCGGCGT